>ENA-ORTF01001224-ORTF01001224.1-human-gut-metagenome-genome-assembly--contig:-NODE-1224-length-30912-cov-5.781217_pt1 | contig 30912 bp, 29 predicted proteins | sample MGYA00241908_ERZ509180 | MGnify/ENA primary metagenome ERZ509180 (study PRJEB26280, sample SAMEA2338814) | human gut metagenome | biome: human gut; feature: human-associated habitat; material: faeces... | reverse complement strand
CGGTATGCACGGTGGTGTGAGAGGACGGCGGTTAGTCACCGCCTCCTACTCGATCGTGCAGGAAAGATATCATGAAAATTTTGTGATTTACGACAAGGATTTGTGTAAGCACTGGAAAAATGGATTTTTCTGTGATAAAATTGACCGTAAATCGGTTTTGTGGACTCATACATCGCAAACCGTGATAGGGAAACGAGAAAGGGAAAAGGTAGAATTTATGAGCCTGGCAGTAGTAACATTAAAAAAAGGCGAAGGCAGATTCCTGAAATCAGGAGGCCTCTGGGTATATGACAATGAGATCGCAAGCATCATGGGAAGCTTTGTGAACGGAGATATCGTTCTGGTCCGGGACTTTGACGGATATCCAATGGGAAGAGGATTTATCAACACCAATTCCAAGATCACAGTCCGTATGCTTACCAGAGATGAGCGTACAGAGATCAGTCCGGAATTTTTGAAACAACGTGTCCGCGACGCATGGGAGTATCGTAAGAAGGTAGTAGATACCGGAAGCTGCCGTGTGATCTTCGGAGAAGCAGACTTTCTTCCGGGTCTTGTTGTGGATAAGTTTTCAGATGTGCTTGTTGTACAGTCTCTTGCACTGGGAATCGACCGTCTTAAAGAAACGATCCTAGATGCACTGAAGGAAGTCCTTGCTGAAGATGGGATCCGGATCCGTGGAGTCTATGAGCGAAGTGATGCAAAGGTACGCCGCCAGGAAGGAATGGAACTTACCAAGGGATTTATCGGAGAAGAATTTCCGACACTTGTTCAGATTGAAGAGAACGGTGTGAAATATGAAGTAGATATCAGGGACGGGCAGAAGACCGGATTTTTCCTGGATCAGAAATATAACCGTCTTGCTATCCAGAAGCTCTGCAAGGGGGCGAAGGTTCTGGACTGCTTTACACATACCGGCTCTTTTGCCCTGAATGCGGGAATTGCAGGGGCACAGAGTGTTCTTGGTGTGGATGCGTCGGAAACTGCAGTCCTGCAGGCAAGAAGAAACGCCAGTCTGAACGGCCTGGACGGAACAGTGAAATTCCTCTGTGAGGATGTTTTTGAACTTCTTCCCGAGCTTGAGGAGAAGGGAGAGAAATTTGATGTTGTGGTACTGGATCCTCCGGCATTTACGAAATCCAGAAGCTCTGTAAAAAATGCCATCAAGGGATACCGTGAGATCAATCTCCGTGCAATGCGTCTTGTAAAGGACGGCGGATTTCTGGCGACCTGTTCCTGCTCTCATTTTATGACGTATGAGCTGTTTACACAGACCATCGGTCAGGCAGCGAAGAATGTCCATAAGAGACTGCGCCAGGTAGAGTACCGTACACAGGCACCGGATCATCCGATCCTCTGGTCAGCAGATGAGTCCTATTATCTGAAATTCTACATTTTCCAGGTATGCAATGACCGTTAGGAACTGCCATCCGGATTTTTTTACGGAAATTTTTTGGCAGTGCCGTATGGCAGTGAAAAGGAGATGCAGATCATATGAGAGACAAATTTAATAAATTTATGCAGGGACGTTATGGAGTGGATGATCTTTCCAGGTTCACCATGGGAGTCGCACTGGTTCTGATCATTCTGGCAATGTTTGCCAATATATTCAGCAGAACTGTCGGCAGCACCCTTGACATTCTCGGGGTCGCAGCGATCGTATATGCATATATACGTATTTTTTCCAGAAATATCCAGCAGCGTTATGCCGAAAATCAGAAATTCCTTCAGATGACGTCAAAGTTCCGTTTTCGCTTTAATAAAGAAAAGGATCTGATGAAGCAGAGAAAGACCCATCACATCTACAGCTGTCCGGGCTGCGGACAGAAGATACGTATTCCAAAGGGAAAGGGCAAGATCGAGATCGAATGTCCGAAATGCCACACAAAATTCGTAAAAAGGAGCTGACATGTTCGGATATGTGACCGTTAATAAACCGGAAATAAAATTCAAGGATTTTGATGTGTACCGTTCTTTTTACTGCGGTCTTTGCAGAGAATTGCGGGAGAGATACGGGATACCGGGACAGATCTCACTGACTTATGATATGACATTTGTGGTCCTTCTTTTAAGCGCTCTTTATGAACCGCCAACGAAGAAGGGAACCTCCAGGTGTGTGGTCCATCCGCTGAAGCCCCAGCCGGTGCGCAAAAATACAGTAACTGAGTACTGTGCGGATATGAATGTGATCCTTACCTATTACAAATGTATGGATGACTGGCAGGATGAACACAAACCACTGCGCTATGCATATGCAGGAATTCTGAAGAATTGCGGAAATATGCATATGTCCGCTTATCCGGAGAAGATCCAAAGGATCCGAAACGCACTAGAGGAGCTTTCTTCCCTGGAAAAACAGGGGGAAACCGATGTGGACCGTGTAGCCGGATGTTCCGGACGTATCATGGAAGAGATTCTGGCCTTCCGTAAGGATGTCTGGGAATCGTCCCTGCGCCGTCTGGGATTTTATCTCGGAAAATTTATCTACATCCTGGATGCTTATGACGATGTGGAAAAAGATGCAGAAAACGGAAATTACAATCCTTTCCTTGAAAAATATAAGATAGAAGGGTTCGAGGAAGAGGTACGTCGGCTTCTTATGATGATGCTTGCAGAATGCTGCAGAGAATTTGAAAAGCTGCCGATCCTCCGATACGGAGATATCCTTCGAAATATTTTATATTCCGGCGTCTGGTGCCGCTTTGCGGCGATCGGACAGAAGCGCAGGGAAGAACGGGAGAAAGAGAAAAAATGTTAGATCCATACAGCGTGCTGGGAGTTCCCAGAAACGCATCTGATGATGAAATAAAAAAGGCATACCGGAAGCTGAGCCGAAAGTATCACCCGGATGCCAATATCAATAATCCGAATAAGGATCAGGCCGAAGAAAAATTCAAAGAAGTGCAGCAGGCTTACGAGCAGATCATGAAAGAGCGTGAGTACGGAAGTAGTTCCCAGAATGGCTATGGCGGCTACGGAAATTACGGTGGTTTTGGAAATTACGGAAATGCCGGTTCCAGTGCCTATCAGGATGAGGAAAGTATGCGCAGAAGGGCGGCCGCCAATTATGTGCAGAGCGGTCATTTTCAGGAAGCTATGAATGTACTGGATTCTCTTGGTCAGAAAAATGGGGAATGGTATTACCTGGCTGCTATGGCAAATATGGGAATGGGAAATAATGTAACAGCTCTGGATCAGATCCGTGAAGCAGTCCGTCAGGAACCGGATAATATGCAGTACCGTATGCTGCTCCAGAGAATGGAAGGCGGTGGCGGCTGGTATCAGCAGCGGCAGGATCCCTTTGGGGGAATGCCGACTGCAGAAGGGGATATGTGTGATGCCTGCTGCAGGACCATGGCCTGTTTCATGTGCTGGCCGGGCGGCTTTTTCTGCTGCTGATGCAGGAACAAAGCGGTCATCGATATCCCGGAATTGAGAATCGGAATATCCTGAGGCAGCATATCCATATGTTTGTAAGGCGGATCCTGCAGATCCGTTTTGCGATATAGATCGCAGAGGGATTTTTCTGACAGAAATTCACAATGCTGTCCGGAAAATGTCATACTGCAGAGAAAAAGAGGAGGAAATCGTTATGAGTATAAGAATTGGTATTTTAGGTTACGGAAACCTGGGACGCGGCGTGGAGTGCGCCATCAAGCATAATCCGGATACAGAGCTGGTTGCAGTATTTACCAGACGTGATCCAGAGACTGTAAAGATCCTTACAGAGACCGCAAAGGTTTATTCTGTAAAAGATGCGGAGAAGCTGAAGGATGAGATCGATGTCCTGATCATCTGTGGAGGAAGTGCTACAGATCTTCCTGTTCAGACACCGGAGTATGTAAAATATTTCAATGTTGTGGACAGCTTTGATACACATAAGAAAATCCCGGAGCATTTTGCAAATGTTGACAAGGCAGCAGCAGAGAGTGGACATGTAGGAATCATTTCCGTAGGCTGGGATCCAGGAATGTTTTCTCTGAACCGTATGTATGCAAATGCGATCCTTACAAATGGAAACGACTACACATTCTGGGGCAAGGGTGTCAGCCAGGGACATTCTGATGCAGTCCGCCGCATCAAAGGCGTAAAGGATGCAAAGCAGTACACCATTCCGGTAGAAGCTGCACTTGAGGCAGTAAGAAACGGAGAAAATCCGGAGCTTACCACACGCCAGAAACATACAAGAGAGTGCTTCGTAGTTGCTGAGGAAGGTGCTGATCTTGCACGCATCGAGGAAGAGATCAAGACCATGCCGAACTACTTTGACGAGTATGATACAACGGTACATTTCATTTCCCAGGAAGAGCTGGACCGTGACCACAGCGGTATCCCGCACGGCGGTTTTGTGATCCGCAGCGGAAAAACAGGCTGGAACAATGAGAACAGCCATGTGATCGAGTACAGCCTGAAGCTGGATTCCAATCCTGAGTTTACATCTTCTGTGATCGTTGCCTATGCAAGAGCTGCATACCGCATGAACCATGAAGGACAGAAGGGCTGCAAGACTGTATTTGATGTTGCACCTGCATATTTAAGTGCCCTTGACGGAGCAGAGCTTCGCAAAAAATTCCTGTAAGGATCTGTAACAGATCTGTAACAGACAGGAGCAAAACTGCATAAAGGATCATATCCCCGGAGCATCGGTGAATATTTCTGATGTTTCGGGGCTTTTTTCTGCATAAAATCAACATTGGTAATACCTGGATGATGTTTTTTCTGAAAGAAAAGGAAAGAGTTGACGGACCGTAAAGAATGTTATATAATATGGACGTAAAATTGTAACAAAATTGTAATGTTTACGATCAGCCGGACTTAAGAAATAGTAAATATCAATGATCTATCTATCAAAGGAAGGTATGTATGCGAAAATTAAGCAGAAAATGGAAACTCTGGGGACTTTTTTTTGTTCTGATGTTCTTTGCAGCCGGAGCAACTGTACATACAACGGCAACAGATGTACAGGCTGCGACCAAAAACGGCTTTAAAACAGAAAAAGGAAAGTCCTATTATTATCAGAACGGCCAGAAGGTAAAAGGCTGGCTTACACTGAACGGGAAGAAATATTTTTTTAATAAATCCACAGGCGTGCAGATGAAGGGCTGGGCTAAGGATTCCAAGGGCAAACGATATTTTTATAATGTCAACGGTGCCAAGGGCTATATGGCAACAGGCTGGCTTACAGACAGCAAGAACAATACCCGCTATTTTAATCCCACCAGCGGATATATGACAACGAGATGGGCCACGATCAGCAATAAGAAATATTATTTCTACAGCGGCAGTGGTGCTGCAGCCAGAAGTGTATTCCTTACAGACAAGAAGAATGTGACCAGATATTTTACCAGCAAATGCTTTATGGCAAAGGGCTGGGCAACGAATAAGAAACAGCAGAAGCGTTATTTTGATCCAAACACGGGAGCTATGTATAAGGGCTTCAAGAAGATCGGCAGCGATACCTATTATTTTTACAGCAAGAGCGGCGTGATGGCTACCGGTTGGGTCACAAATTCCAAAAAAGGATATAAATATTATTTCGATCCGTCAACCGGTGTCATGGCTACGGGAACGAAGACGATCGATGGCAAGAAGTATACATTTGGCAGCAATGGTGTCTTGGATACCAACCCAAGCACTACTACAGCGACAAGCTCCAGGACTATCAAGAATTTCCTTGCCAATGCATTACTTCCGGTAGGAAAGACTCTTTACGTATGGGGCGGCGGCCACAACTGGTCGGATGCGACCAGAAAGGGCATCAGTCCAAAATGGAAACAGTGGTATGACAGCAATTCCAGCTCCTATAATTACAGATATTATATGGATCTCAGTGAAGCTACAGAACAGAAGGGCCTTGACTGCTCCGGCTTTGTAGGATGGTCTGTATATCAGATCATGCAGAGCAGATCCGGTGGACCTATGTACACGGATGTTTCCGGAAATCTTGGATCTTTGTATTCCGGCAAGGGAATGGGTACCGTTGTTTCCCAGGCTCAGCTGGCAAGCTCAAACTGGAAGCTTTATCCTGGGGATATCGGATACAACAGCGGACATACCTGGATCGTTCTCGGACAGTGTTCCGATAAGAGTGTCGTGATCCTCCACTGTACACCGAATGCCGGCGTACAGATTTCCGGAACACCGACACCAAGCGGAACTTACGGAAGCCAGGCAATCAAGTTGGCAGAAACTTATATGTCTAGGTATCCTGGAGCCAGCAAATATGACTATCATGAATCCAGTGGTAACTATATCCGAAACGGTGCATACTTCAGATGGAACAGAAGCACTCTTTCCGATCCCAACGGATATCTGAACAAGACAGCCAATCAGATCCTTGCAGATCTTTTCTGATCAGGATATGCTGAAAGAAATTTATATGTAACAAATAGCAATAAGAAACGTGAGAGGAGAACCTGAGATAACCCGGGTTCTCCTTTTTTAATGTCAAAATCATTAATAAATGTTACAAAGTTTTAAACTAATTAATAGAAAATCCTTGCAATCCAAATAACACTGTGTTAATATATAAAAAGATTGAAACAAGATATTGCAAAAGTATTACAAAGAAAACCAACGAAGCGGATGGTCAGATCCGCTGTATTAAATTAGAATCAGATTGCGAGGGTGAACAGTCATGAAGAAAAGGATATTATGTCTGACACTGGCGCTCATCATCAGCGGAGCACAGGTAGTCAGCGTAAGCGCAACAAGAGAAGATGAGGCAGCACTTCAGCAGGAGATGGATGCGACTAACGAACAGCTGAATGCGACTTATTCCAGATTGGATGAGCTTTCCTCACAGAAGTCACAGATTGAAGGCGAGATTTCAACTCTTGATGCCAATCTTGTAAACGTGATGGTTTCGATCCAGACACTGGAGGGAGATATCTCCAATAAGGAAGCCGACATTGCATCTACACAGACCAACCTTGAGAAGGCCAAAAATGCCAAGCAGAAACAGTATGAGGCAATGAAGAAACGTATCCAGTATCTCTATGAGAAGGGTGGAGACGATGCATGGTTCCAGATGATGCTGAATGCAGAGAACCTGTCTGACCTTCTTACAAGAGCAGAGTACACACAGAAGACTTATGAGCAGGACCGTAAGAGTCTTGAAAAATATTCCAATACGATCCAGCAGGTGGCAAACCTGGAGGCACAGTACACACAGGAGAAGGCAGAGCTGGAGGGAATGAAGCAGGAATATGAGGCAGAGTCCCAGAACCTGCAGGCACAGCTGGATGAGAAGCGTGCCACATCCGCAGATTATGATAATGAGATCGCCTACGCACAGCAGCAGGCTACAGATTATGCCAACCTTCTTGCAGAGCAGACTGCAGAGCTTCAGAGATTAGAGGCTGAGCGTATTGCAGCAGAGGAAGAGGCAAGACGTCAGGCCGAGGCTGAAGCAGCAGCGAGAGCACAGGCTGAGGCAGAAGAGGAAGCAAGACGCCAGGCAGAGCAGGAAGCACAGCAGGATGAGGCGGACGAGAGCGAAGACGGACAGTACGATGAGGACGGCGACGTGATCGAGAATGCAGATGAGGATACTGCAGAAGATGACACCGAGGATGTGGATGAAGATGCAGACAATGGTGAGAATGATGATGCGTCCGAGGATACTGAGAATACAGAGGATAATGCAGACGCAGATTACGATAACAGCACAGATGCATCTGAAGAAAGTGCAGAGGACACATCTAATGCAGAGGATACATCTTCAGACAGTGACGGTTCTTCTTACAGCAGTGGTTCCGGATCTTCTGTTGTGAATTATGCTACACAGTTTGTGGGAAATCCTTACGTATGGGGCGGAACAAGCCTTACCAATGGTGCAGACTGCTCCGGATTTGTACAGAGTGTCTATGCGAACTTCGGAGTCAGCCTTCCGAGAACCTCCTATGAGCAGCAGAATGCAGGTACAGAGGTATCCTACGCAGATGCACAGCCGGGAGATTTGATCTGCTATGGCGGACACGTGGCTATTTACATGGGTAATGGCCAGATTGTTCATGCATCGAACTCTCAGGACGGGATCAAGATCAGCAATGATGCTACATACAGAACAATTGTATCTGTAAGACGTCTTGTATAATAAGAACGTACAACAGAAAATAAAAATACAGCAGCCCGACAGCAGTTTGTCGGGCTGTTTTTGACGGCAGGAAAAATATTGAAAACCCATGGAACGGAATGAACAGCAACAAAATATGCTCAAAAATGTATAAATTTTGAAAACAGTATTGACATATAATTAACAGGATGTTATTATAATGTCAGTATAATTCCATATTGAACATAGCAAGTGCTGAGGATAGCTGACAGTTATATATTGATTATCAGAAGTCCACAGAAAAGGGAATCAGGTGTGAAACCTGAGCGATCCGGTCACTGTAACGGAGGAGCGAATCTCATAGTCCATTGTACATATGTATGAGAAGGAGAGAGGAGTCATGATCCCGGAGCCAGGAAACCTGCTTGTTATGGCGAGGTTAAACTTCCGTGTAAAGTGTAACAACCATTTCAGGGACTCCGCACCCCTGGGACGTTGTCTACTTTTTTACGAGAGTAGGCATTTTTTTATGGAATGCGCCTGTTCATATGAATTATACATGATTAAATGGCAGGCGATACTACTTCGGATTTATTCGTTCCCTCCGCGCACTCATGAACGGATTTTTTTCTACCCCGGGGTAGCATCGCTCCCTCTTATTAATTTTAAATGTATGATCTGTGAAAAATACTGTAATGAATTTTCAATGCTTTGTTATGTGAAGAGAAATTGATAATTTATTAGAGTATTTTTTTTATTTCGTCCTCTGATGGGTGGGATTGATGGAGACTGAGAAAACGGAATTATTCTGGAAAGATAAAAACTTGCAACAGGAGAGGAGAGGTAGCAATGGAGAAACCTTATTGGGAAGGGAAAGAATATTCTTATTTCAGCCATAAGAAATGTGAATTTTTTCCGTGTCATAAGAATGCAGATCCGGATGATTTTAACTGTCTGTTCTGTTATTGCCCGCTATATGCCCTGGGTGAGAAATGCGGTGGGAATTTCCGGTATACGGAAAAGGGAATTAAAGACTGCACAAACTGTATGCTTCCGCATAAGCGAAAAAACTATGGATATGTCACAGGAAAATACCAGGAACTGGCTGATATGATGAAAAGAGCAAAGGAAAGTATCAGCAAATAAGAGGAGAATGCGTCGCTGCTTAGAACGGAGTGAACAGTAACAATGTGTCAGATTAGCACAAATAAGAAAGAACGATTTTCATTGTAATACAATGCTTGTTCTGCTAGAATAAGGATAGCAAAAGAGAAGAGTCTGTAAGATTTTCAAGTCTGTTCTGAGTTAGTATATAAAGCATTTCACACACATTTTCCACACTTTTCACATGCACAGAAGAAAATGCATCACAGGCATTTGACGTCTTTTCCTGGCGACATTTTCTTGTCGGCAGAGCTCTGCATTTCTACATAGAGCCGTCGGAAAACAGGGAAAATTCACTGTTTTCCGACGGTTTTTGTCATTGATCATGGTTGAAAAACAAAAAAGATACTGATATAATGATATTATATTTACGCAAGGGAGTTAACTACTACATGAAAAAAAGAAATACAGCGATACGCGCATTGTCAGTTTTTCTGGCTTATGCAATGGTTTGTACATCGGTACCCGCTGCGGGTCAGGAAATGTTTGGATCCGGAGTCAACAGAGAGACAGAAGAAAATACATCAGATCTGAAAGAATTTCAAAGTTCACAGGCAGATGAATTTGGAACAGATACGGAATCTGATGCAGAATTGTTCGGAAGCGATGATGCAAAACAGGAGTTCCAGGATGGAGAAAACTCAGAAGAGGGTACAGACGGAATCAGGTATATTAAGGGCCGCCCGTTGACAGAAGAGGAAAGAAAGGAAGAACTGGAACCCTTTAAAAATTTAAAACCTTTGGATCCGGGAATTGAAGTGGAGAGTGATCTGACATCAGTTTATGCTGCATATGGAAACAGGGAGGCTGCATTTCCATCCTCCTATGATTCCAGAAAGGAAGGATTAGTTACGCCCGTAAAGAATCAGAATCCATTTGGAACCTGCTGGGCTTTTGGTATGGCAGCAATCATGGAGACTTCGCTTCTGGCACAGAACAAAGGAGTCTACGATCTGTCAGAAGAACATTTATCATATTTTTTCTCCAACAGACAGAATGATCCTCTTGGAAATACCCCTGATGATAAGAATTATGTACTGGGAAATTATCACGTGATAGGAGGTAATGATCACCTGGCGGCGATTTATCTCAGTACATGGTCGGGAATGACCACAGAGGCCGATGTACCATTTCCTACGGATTCTTCGCATCAGAATGATCTGACTGTACAGATTCCGGAAAGTAAGGCTTATAATTCTGCAGCATATCTGAAAAATGCATCTGTTTCCAAATACAGTGAGGAACGTATGAAAGAAATGCTACTGAATGACCATGCAGTATCCATTATGCTTTATATGAAGGAAAGTTATGTAAATCCGGACACAGCTGCATATTGTTATCCTGTTGGAAAATCAAATTCGACTGTAATTAATCATATTGTGACAGTGGTCGGATGGGATGATACGTATTCAAAGGATAATTTCCTTCCTGTTTCCAATGTAACATCTGATGGTGCGTGGATCATCAAAAACAGTTGGGGGGAGAAGAAAGGAGACGGAGGATATTACTATCTTTCTTATCAGGATCCCAATATCAGTAAACTTGTAAGTGCAGAGGCAGTGGCTGCTTCGGATCAAAAGTACAGGAATAATTATTTTTATGATGGTTCTTCAGCACTTTCAGTGATTCCGATACAGGCGGGACAGTCAGTAGCAGCAGTTTATGAGACAACTGCAGGAAAGGGAAAAGCAGAAGTCCTGGGGGAGGTTAATCTTGTTACAAACAGTGACAATGCCTGTTACAAAATTCAGATATACACCGATCTGACAGATCCATATGACCCGGAAAGCGGGACCGCTGCATATGCTGCTCCATATGAGTTTGAACAGCCAATCGCAGGTGTACAGACTATCAGTGTACCAGAGGTGGTTTTGAAACAGGGAAGCAGATATTCTGTTGTAATCACAAACAGTGGGATTGAAAAAATCAGCTTTGGAGTGGAAGCAAAGTCCAGTTATGGGAACTGGTTTACCTGTACGGCGGGGATAGAAACAGGGCAGACATTCTATAAGAGTGCATCGGAAACGGCCAGGTGGACAGATGGAAAGACGAAAAACTGGACGGCAAGGATCAAGGCACATACAAGGACCCTGAATCAGTCATGGGTGCCGGATACACCGGTATTTCAGGTGAAGGCATATAATTCCGGATATAACCTTATCTCATGGAAAAAAGTTTCCGGAGCTACAGGATATTATGTGTACAGAAAACCTGCAGCAGGTGGGAAGTGGTCCAAAATTGCAGATGTCGGGACATCGGAATTAAAATATAAAGATAGTAAGGTTACGGCTAATGCATCATACCGTTATACAGTAAAAGCATATTATGAAGCATCCGGAAAAAGATATTCAGGTAAATATAAAACCGGCGATGTGATTAAAGCAGCACCTGCAGTGCAGAAGGTTACTTCTGTGAAATCTGAGAAAAATGGAATCCGTATCCGGTGGAAGCCTCAGAAAAAATGTGACGGCTATTATATTTACAGAAAGAAAAAAGGTGGTTCCTATCAATTGATAAAGAAAATTTCCAATGGAAATAGTTCTTCTTATCTGGACAAAAAAGCACAAAAAGGTGTATCATACTATTATGCGGTAAAAGCATATGTTAAAGAGCCATATGGAAATACATACAGCAAATATAAAAGTTCATCTGCTGTAAAAAGAAAATAGGAAATGAAGGAAAGAGATTATGAAGAGAAGGTTTGGAACAGTAATAGCAATGGTACTGTGCTTTATTCTGACAGTGGTTTCTGTTTATGCGGATGATGGAAAGGGTCAGAATCCGGATTATGTAACAGATTATTATATGATCGTACAGAGTACACAGGGCGGGGTAGATATTTATGATGAAGCAGACACTCAGAGTGTTAAACTGAATGACAGCAAGATTCCAAATGGAACTGCCATTCACGTTCTGGGTGAGAAGAATGGAGCAGACAATAAAAAATGGGCATATACACAGTACCATGGAATGAACGGATATGTTCCTATGGATGATCTGGATCCGGCTTCCAGAGAAGAAGCTGCCAATGAGGAATATCGTACTTTCGGAGGCAAAGATGTGGATTTCGAAGTAAAGGTTCATGGAAACGATGGAAACGTATCGGTTTATAACGGACCTGGAGAGAAATTTGATCAGGTTTCAGGAACAGAGGGAATCGCAGATGGGACAACTGTACATATTTTTCAGTATGTTCAGGGAGAAGACGGAACAAACTGGGGGAAAACAGACACAGATGGTGTGACACAGGGATGGCTGAATCTTGATCGTGATACAGATTACGTAAATGAAAATGCATCCGCAGATGCACCGGAGGCTACAGGCACATCAGGAAATGTTCCGGTGGCTGCTGTTACACCAACACCGGAAGCAACTCCAACTCCGAAAGCCACACCAACACCAGATGTAACACCTACAGAAAAAGTGACACCGACACCGGAGGCAACACCTACAGAAGAAGCAACACCGACACCGGAGGCAACACCTACAGAAGAAGCAACGCCAACACCGGAAGAAACAGAGACGCCTGCTTCGACAGAAGACAAGGAATCCGATGATAAGCAGAGTCAGAAAACATCAGGAAAGAATGTAAAAGCAGATTCAGGAATGAAGAATCCTGTAATCTGGATTAGTGGTATCGGGATTATTGTTATCATAATTTTACTTATTTATTTCCTGAAGAAGAAAAAGTAAGAGTTAAAATCATTAAAGAATGCCGTCGACGGCAGAGAACAGTTACAAAATAAACAGTGGAACTAAAAGAGCAGCGCATCGGATGATGCGGCTGCTCTTTTTAGAAAATGTGTGTGTATAATTGAGACGTTATGAGGAAACCTCAAATCAGTCTTAATTAACAAAAACTATTAATGTGTGTGCATATATAGTCTACAATTTTTTGGCAATTTAATCAAGATGGAATTTTATAGAACGTGATATATTTTGAGGAAAGAGGCTATTCAGACTTTTTACTTGCGTAACTCTGGCGGGAAACGTATAATAGAAAAAAGCAATACTCGAGGGTGAGGAAAAGAGGATGAAGATAACAGAAGAACTGTTAAATGAGATGAAAATTAAGGATGAGAACTTTTCTGACGGTCTGATCAAGCCGGACGGCGATTACGTAAGAATACCCAGAGGACATCTTCATGGAATGATGGAATTGCTTCCATGGACAGAGAACGAAATCTGGAAAATGATCCCGGATGATGATTCTCCGCTGTTCTGGCTGATTGAGAAAACAGGATGCGTTCTTACGGATTATAATAATTCTATTGGCATGAAGATGACACCTGCTCAGCAGACTGTGTTTGATATGATGCGAAAACATGGGGTTCTTACAGATGATTATTACGATTTGACGAAACAGAGGGAGAAAGTAAGAGAAGCCAGAGAACAAAAAGAGAATCGAAAGCAGTAGTTAAGTGTATATGAATATATGGAATTGAAGCGATGGAAAAGTATGCTCATTAAAGTTATCCGACGCAGAAGCAACAATATACGATATTAAAAAGCAGCATATCAGAGTTATGGATCATAACCTGATATGCTGCTTTTAGCGTGTCTGAAGAAAAAACTTCAGTTTTGGAATCTGATTGTTGAGAATCAGTGATTCCGGAAACATAGCCTGGTGGACAAATTCTGCGGAATAAGTGAAATCGCCCACATGATCTTTTCCGTGACTGTCGCTGGATAAAATGATCGGAATCTCATATTTCTGACAGAAATAAAGAATTTCAGTCGCATTGGATGTTGTATCTCCGCGATAGCCGTTTGGAGAAAGAGAAGCTTCGTTTATTTCAAAGATAACATTCTCCTGCAATGCAGCAATAGCCAGAGTTCTGTAATCCACCGGGAAATGCGGATCATCACAATGCCCGAGGACTTTTACAGCAGGATGTTTCATGGCGTTGATATAGGCCAGGGTATTCTCAGCAGCAGCGCCGGAACGGTAATTCTGCTGATGCATACTGATGATCGCATAATCCAGTCCATTCAGCAGATCATCTGACAGGTCGATGTGCCCGTCAATATCAAGAATGTTCAGTTCAACGCCATAAAGAACATCAATTCCAAAGCGTTTTTTGGGACAGAATGGAAGACTTCTGAAATATGAGGAAGTCCCGGAAGTGAGAGTCCCGGGACCATGATCTGAAATTCCAAGAAGCTTCAGACCCTTATGACTGGCTTCCTTTGCCATATCTGAAATTGTACAGTTTGTGCCATGCCCGCTGGCAATGGAATGGGTGTGTATATCGGAAAGATACATAAGAACCTCCTGAGCCAAGTGAAATTGTCTGTTGCCGACTATATTGAAAATGTGGGGCAGCATATAGAAAGCATTGTTTATCTTGCTTATAGTATGGCAGATGAATTTGTGAAAGTCAACTAAAAGTCAAAACAAAAACAACAAATCAAAAAATAAAATCCAAACAAAAAACAACATAAAAACCGTAAAATATATGTTGGTTTTTGTTGACCTTAAAAGCTGTCTGAGGTATAATGAAACTATATGAAAACATGGAAAATAATTGTATTTTAGTTACTGTTCACGTATCATTTGAATAAACAGTTTAATGTGTGTGGCAGTAAGTTAACCTTTTATCCATGAGAAAGGAGCAACATGGAAAAATTTCAAACATCAGATATTCCTAAATCTCCCAGAATTCAGAAGCTGGTAGATGCATTGTATGCACATATGCCGGTGATTGAATCTGCCAGAGCGAAGCTGATCACGGAATCATATAAGGAAACAGAAGGAGAACCGATCATTACGCGAAGAGCGAAAGCGTTTGCTCATATTCTCCATAATATTCCGATTGTTATCCGTGATAATGAGCTGATCGTGGGAAGCAGTACAATCGCACCAAGAGGATGCCAGACATTCCCTGAATTTTCTTATGAATGGCTGGAAGCTGAACTGGATACAGTAGCAACCAGAACAGCAGATCCTTTTTACATTGCAGAGGAGACCAAGGCGGAGCTGAGGGAGGCGGACAAGTACTGGAAAGGAAAAACAACCAGTGAACTTGCGACTTCTTATATGGCACCGGAGGCAATTCGCGCGATAGAGCATAACATTTTTACACCTGGGAATTATTTTTATAATGGTGTAGGACATGTTACTGTGAAATACTGGGAAGTTCTGGAAATTGGATTTGAAGGAATTATGGCGAAAGCGCAGGCAGAACTGGATGGCTGTAATGTAGGAGACGGAGACTATGCAAGAAAGTCTCATTTTCTGGAAGCCGTGCTCCTGAGCTGTCAGGCTGTAATAGATTATGCTGCACGTTATGCAAAACTTGCGCAGGAGATGGCTGATCAGACCAGTGATCCGGTACGTAAACAGGAACTCCTTATTATAGCGGCAAACTGCAGCAGAGTTCCGGCAAAAGGTGCGCAGAACTTTTATGAGGCATGTCAGTCATTTTGGTTTGTACAGCAGTTGCTTCAGGTAGAATCCAGCGGACATTCTATTTCGCCGGGACGTTTTGATCAGTATATGTATCCTTATTATAAGAAGGATATGGAAACAGGAGCAATTACCCGTGGGTTTGCACAGGAACTGATGGATTGCATCTGGGTAAAATTTAATGATCTGAATAAATGCCGTGATGCAGCATCAGCAGAGGGATTTGCAGGCTACAGTCTTTTCCAGAATCTGATCGCAGGTGGTCAGAATAAAGAGGGAGAGGATGTAACCAACGATCTTTCTATTATGTGCATTCAGGCATCTATGCATGTACATCTGCCGGCACCGTCACTTTCCGTGAGAGTATGGAATGGTTCTCCACATGAATTTCTGATCAAGGCAGCAGAACTTACCAGAACAGGAATCGGACTTCCTGCATATTATAATGACGAGGTAATTATTCCTGCATTGCAGAACAGAGGATTATCTCTGGAGGACGCAAGAGATTACAATATCATCGGCTGTGTAGAACCACAGAAAGCAGGTAAAACAGAAGGATGGCATGATGCTGCATTCTTTAATATGTGCAGACCACTGGAACTTGTTTTTGCAAATGGTATGGATAAGGGTGAGATTGTGGGAATTCCTACCGGTGATGTCACTCAGATGAAGAGCTTTGAGGAGTTCTTTGATGCCTATAAGAAACAGATGGAATACTGCATTTCCCTGCTTGTAAATGCAGATAATGCGATTGACGTGGCACATGCAGAACGATGTCCGTTACCATTTCTCTCCTGTATGATCGATGACTGTCTGAAAGAGGGCAGGTCTGTTCAGGAGGGTGGAGCTGTCTACAATTTCACAGGTCCCCAGGGATTTGGAATTGCCAATATGGCGGATGGTCTTTTTGCAATACGTAAGCTGGTTTATGAAGAGAAGAAAGTATCTATGGAAGAGTTCAAAGAGGCGCTTGCGTGGAACTATGATAAAGGACTGGATGCGCAGTCAGCCGGTGACATGACAGAAATGATCATGAAAGCAATGCAGAAAGCCGGCAAAGAGGCAGATGCTTCTACAGCGGCAGGACTTCTGAAAACTTTTATAGGAATGAAACCGGGTGAGCAGAAGACTCAGAGATTCAAAGAGATTCATGATATGATCGATGAAGTACCGAAGTTCGGAAATGACATTCCGGAAATTGACTATTTTGCAAGAGAAGTTGCCTATACATATTCCAAACCGCTCCAGAATTACAGCAACCCAAGAGGTGGCAGGTTCCAGGCAGGTTTATATCCGGTATCAGCCAATGTACCGTTGGGCGGACAGACTGGTGCAACACCTGATGGAAGATATGCGCATACACCTGTTGCAGACGGCGTTTCTCCGTCAGCAGGCAAGGATGTAAAAGGGCCTACAGCGGCAGCTACATCCGTATCCAGACTGGATCATTTTATTGTATCAAACGGAACACTCTTTAATCAGAAGTTCCATCCGTCTGCACTCTCGGGAAGAGAGGGACTGGAGAAATTTGTTGCACTGATTCGTTCCTATTTTGATCAGAAAGGAATGCACATGCAGTTTAATGTAGTAGACAGACAGACGCTTCTGGATGCACAGGAACATCCTGAGAAATATAAACACCTGGTAGTCCGCGTAGCCGGATACAGTGCATTGTTTACTACACTTTCCCGTTCGTTGCAGGATGATATTATTCGCCGTACAGAGCAGGGGTTCTGAACGGGAGGTTTTTTGCCGAGGACAGAACAGGCAGCAGTAAAGAATGAATAACAGAATCTGAAGAAAGGGAAAAGCATGGACTATTTGGATACAAAGGGCAGAATCTTTGATGTCCAGAAATATTCTATTCACGATGGACCAGGCATAAGGACGATTGTATTTCTGAAGGGGTGTGTCCTGCGGTGCAAATGGTGCTGTAATCCGGAATCTCAGGAATATAAGATCCAGACAATGAAGGTGCTGGGGGAGGATAAGATTATCGGACGTGATGTGACAGTCAGAGAGATGATCGAAGAGGTTGAGAAAGACAGACCGTACTATTACCGCTCGGGCGGTGGCATGACACTTTCCGGTGGAGAGTGTCTCTGCCAGCCGGAATTTACGAAGGCTCTTCTGAGAGCTGCCAAGGAGCGGGGAATTTCTACGGCGATTGAGAGCATGGCCTGTGCGAAATGGGAGACGATTGAATCAATCCTGCCTTATCTTGATACTTATCTGATGGATATCAAACATACCAATGCAGAGAAACATAAAGAATTTACAGGGCGTTCTAATGAACTGATGATGGAGAATGCCAGAAAAGTAGCTCTTTCCGGACTGACAAATCTGGTGATCAGAGTACCGGTAATTCCTACATTTAATGATACAGTGGAAGAGATTCAGAGGATTGCGGGATTTGCAGATACACTTCCTGGAGTAAATAAGATCCATCTTCTTCCGTATCACCGACTGGGACAGGACAAATATGAGGGGCTTGGAAGAACATATCTGATGGGGGATATTGAACCTCCATCCAAAGAACATATGGAAACATTAAAGAAAGCGGTGCATGCAGTCAGCGGTCTGGATTGTCAGATTGGCGGCTGATGAAAGCGATATATAAAGGTAATGCCGGTATTATCCGGATGAAATTGAAACAAAAATAAAACAAATAAAAACAACATAAAAAATGCAACAAAAACAACATAAAACAACGTGATTCTATTGACTTTTTGTATGAAATATTATACAATTACAACATAAACGTCAAAGAACCCAATGCCTTAAGGAGGAAAATGAGCATGGTAAACGAATTTGAAATCAAAAAACAGATCTGTGACATCGGAAGAAGAATCTACAACCGTAACATGGTTGCAGCAAACGACGGAAATATTTCCGTAAAACTCAATGACAATGAGTTCCTTTGCACACCTACAGGTGTATCTAAAGGATTCATGACACCGGAGTTTATCTGTAAGGTAGACAGACAGGGTAATGTGATTCAGGCTAACCCGGGATTCAAGCCATCTTCTGAGATCAAAATGCATATGAGAGTTTATGAGAAGAGACCGGACGTAGGTTCTGTTGTACATGCTCATCCAATCTATGCTACATCCTTTGCGATTGCAGGTATTCCGCTGACACAGCCGATTATGCCTGAAGCAGTTATTTCTCTTGGATGTGTTCCGATCGCTGAATACGGTACACCATCTACAATGGAGATTCCGGACAATCTTGAAAAATATCTTCCATATTTCGATGCAGTTCTTCTTGAGAACCACGGAGCACTTACATGGAGCACAGACTTAAATGCAGCTTACATGAAGATGGAATCTGTAGAATTTTACGCACAGCTTCTGTATCAGACAAAACTTCTGGGTGGCCCGAAAGAATTCGATGAAAAGAATATCCAGAAACTGTATGAGATCCGTCGTAAATTTGGTATGGCCGGTAAACATCCTGCAAACATCTGCCTGAACAAAGACGGAAAGAACTGCCATAACTGCGGTGGTGCATGCCATGATGGTGAATTCAAGAAATTCCCTGGATATCAGTATGATTTTGTAGGCGGAGATTCCAAACCGGAAGAAGCAGCTCCTGCAGCACAGTCAGATGCAGAACTTGTTGCTGAGATCACAAAGAAAGTAATGGCTCAGTTAGGAATGAAATAATTCAAAAGGAGGACAGTCTCATGCCAGTCAGTGAGAGTATGGTACAGGAAATTGTACAGCAGGTTATGGCAAAAATGCAGATAGCAGACGCTCCGGCAGAAAAACAGCATGGCGTATTTAAAGATATGAACGATGCGATTGAGGCAGCAAAGAAGTCTCAGGAAATCGTACATAAAATGTCCATGGACCAGAGAGAAAAAATTATTAGCTGCATCCGCAAAAAAATTAAAGAAAATGCAGAAATTATGGCACGTATGGGTGTAGAAGAAACTAAGATGGGTAATGTAGGAGACAAGATCCTTAAACATCACCTTGTTGCAGATAAGACACCCGGAACAGAAGCAATTACTACAACCGCATGGTCAGGAGACAGAGGCCTTACACTTGTTGAAATGGGACCTTTCGGTGTAATTGGAGCGATTACACCTTGTACAAACCCAAGCGAGACAGTTTTATGTAATACAATGGGAATGCTGGCAGGTGGAAATACAGTTGTATTTAACCCACATCCGGCAGCAGTAAAAACATCCCTTTATGCAGTAAACCTTGTCAATGAAGCTTCCCTGGAGCAGGGCGGCCCGGATAATATTGCTGTCAGTGTAGAGAATCCTACATTAGATACAAGTTCTGTTATGATGAAGCACAAAGATATTCATCTTTTAGTTGCTACAGGCGGTCCTGGAGTAGTAACAGCAGTTCTTTCTTCAGGAAAGAGAGGAATCGGTGCAGGAGCAGGTAACCCGCCGGCACTGGTTGATGAAACCGCTGATATCCGTAAGGCAGCAAGAGATATTGTTAACGGATGTACGTTTGACAATAACCTTCCTTGTATTGCTGAGAAAGAAGTTGTTGCAGTTTCTTCCATTATGGATGAACTCATGCATTATATGCTGACAGAGAATGACTGTTATCTTGCTTCAAAAGAAGAGCAGGATAAGCTGGTAGAGGTAGTTCTGGCAGGCGGTAAACTGAATCGTAAATGCGTTGGACGTGATGCAAGAACACTGCTCTCGATGATCGGTGTGGATGCACCGGCAAATATTCGCTGCATTATCTTTGAGGGACCAAAGGAACATCCTCTGATCACAACAGAACTTATGATGCCGATTCTTGGAATTGTCAGAGCAAGAGATTTTGAAGACGCAGTAGAACAGGCTGTATGGCTGGAACACGGCAACCGCCATTCTGCACATATTCATTCCAAGAATGTAGATCGTATTACAACATATGCAAAAGCAATCGATACAGCAATCGTGGTAAAGAATGGCCCATCCTATGCATCCCTTGGATTTGGATCAGAAGGATATGCTACATTTACAATTGCAAGCCGTACAGGCGAAGGTCTTACCTGTGCAAGCACATTCACAAAGAGAAGACGCTGCATCATGGAAGACAGTCTCTGTATTCGATAAATAATCTGACCTGATAAACTGTGAAACAGTTATCCGGTTATGAACTGACAGCGAATATTCATTTGAATATAAGGAGAGAAAGAACATGGACATGAATAATGTAAATATAGAAGAAATCGTGAAACAGGTTCTCTCCGGCATGACAGGAAATGCACCGGCAGCAGCCTCTGCACCGGCAGCATCAACTGGAATCCCGAAGACAGCCAGAGTAGCTGTATTAACTGAGAAAGAGCATTTTGATATCAAAGAATACCCGATCCCGCCAATCGGAGATGACGATATCCTGGTTAAAGTTGAAGGATGTGGTGTATGCGGTACAGATGCACACGAATTCAAGAGAGATCCATTTAACCTGATTCCGGTTGCACTTGGACATGAAGGTACAGGTGAAATCGTGGCAATGGGTAAGAATGTTAAAGTAGACACAGCAGGAAAACCTGTAAAGGTTGGAGATAAAGTTGTTACCTGTATGATCTTCAAGGATGATCCGGATATTACAATGTTTGACCTGAACAAGAAGAACGTAGGCGGAGCTGATGTATACGGACTTCTTCCTGACGATGATGTACATCTCAACGGATGGTTCTCTGATTACATCTTCTTAAGAGGCGGAAACTTTGGAACTACATTCTTCAATGTAAGTGACCTGGATTTGGATTCCCGAATTCTCATTGAGCCATGCGCAGTACTTGTACATGCAGTAGAGAGAGCAAAAACAACAGGAATCCTTCGTTTCAACAGCAGAGTAGTTGTTCAGGGTTGTGGACCAATCGGACTGATCTGTATTGCAGTACTTCGCACTATGGGTATTGAACATATCTGTGCAGTAGACGGAAATGAGAAACGTCTTGAATTTGCCAAGAGAATGGGCGCAGACACAAGTGTTAATTTCATGAACTTCAAGGGAATCGAAGCACTGACAGAAGCTGTAAAAGAAGCTCAGGGCGGACATCTTGCAGATTTCGCATTCCAGTGTACAGGAAATCCGAAAGCTCATGCAAACATTTATAAATTTATCCGCAATGGCGGCGGCCTTTGTGAACTTGGCTTCTTCATTAATGGTGGAGATGCTACAATTAATCCGCATTTTGACCTCTGTTCCAAAGAAATCAACCTGGTTGGCTCATGGGTATACACTCTGAGAGATTATGTAACAACCTTTGATTTCCTTAAGAGAGCAAATGCAATCGGTCTCCCGATGTCTGAACTGATCACAGATAAGTTCCCGTTAGAGCAGATCAACGAAGCTCTTCAGACAAACCTGGCAATGACAGGACTTAAGATCGCAGTTGTAAATAAATAGTTACTGTTCACTGGTAACAATAAATAGTAAGCCTGGCAATAGAGGAGAAACGAAATGGCAGAAGCTGTAGGAATTTTAGAGGTATTCGGGCTGACGACAGCCTTTGTAGCAGGCGATGCCGGATGTAAGGCAGCAAATGTCCGCCTGGAGGTTTTTGATAAAAATAAACCAGCCAATGCTGACAGCCTGCCGGTACCGCTCCTTGTCTGCATTAAATTCAGAGGAAGTGTAACTGATGTTACAGCAGCCGTGGAAGCAGGCATGGAAGTTGCAAACAGAATGACTGGTGTGGTACAGCACTATGTAATCCCGAACCCGGAAGAGGGAACGGAAAAAATGCTGAAGATCAGCGCCCTGGATAAGGATTAGCAGTTGCATATCCATTGGGCATCAGTTAAAATATAATCAGATATTTATTTGTAGATTCAGGAGGAAGCAGAAATGGCACAGGAAGCATTAGGAATGGTAGAAACCAGAGGACTTACAGCAGCAATTGAAGCAGCTGATGCAATGACAAAAGCAGCTGAAGTAGCATTAGTAGGAACAGAGAAAATCGGATCCGGACTTGTAACAGTTATGGTACGCGGAGACGTAGGAGCTGTTAAAGCAGCAGTAGAAAGCGGAAGCGCAGCAGCATCCAGACTTGGTGAATTAGTTGCCACACATGTTATTCCGAGACCTCATACAGACGTAGAAAAAATCCTTCCAAGCATCTGACCAGCAGAGCAGGAATAAAAAAGGAGTTCGCTCATGAGTAAATCATATGGATTTATAGAAATCACAGGTGTCGTTGCAGCGATTGATGCGCTTGACATCATGTGCAAAACTGCAGACGTTGAGCTGGCGTCATGGGAACGTAAGCTGGGCGGACGACTGGTTACTATTATAGTTGAGGGTGATGTATCTGCCGTGACAGAAGCAGTAAATGCAGCAGCGACAGGTGCAATCAAGAAACCGGTAAGTTATGCAGTAATTGCACGGCCCCATGAAGAAATTGTCAGAATGGTGGAACTGAGTGCAAGTCGCTGGAAGAACAATCAGGGGGATGAATAATGGCTGAAGAAAAGAACCCGGAAGCAGATAAAAAAGTCCCTAAAAAGGCAGCCACTCCGAGGAAAACCAGGAGTACAGCCGGAAGAGCAAAAACCTCTGCAAAAACAGAGGTGAAAGCCCAGACAGCAGATACGGCGGCAGAAACAACAGATAAGACAGAATCCCAGAAGGAAGAAATAAAGGAAACAGTATCTCATAAGGAGGAGAAAATCATGACACAGGAAGCTTTAGGAATGGTAGAAACCAGAGGACTTACAGCAGCAATCGAAGCAGCAGACCAGATGTGCAAAGCTGCTAACGTAGCATTAGTAGGAACAGAGAAGATCGGATCCGGACTTGTAACAGTTATGGTACGTGGAGACGTAGGAGCTGTTAAATCTGCAGTTGAGAGCGGAAGCGCAGCAGCATCCAGACTTGGCGAATTAGTTGCTACACATGTAATCCCAAGACCACACACAGATGTAGAGAAAATCCTGCCTGTATTAAAATAATAAAGCCGTCATATTTGACAGAAAGCAGGTGTATTCTTGGAAGCAAATAATATTGAATTGATTACCAGAATGGTAATCCAGGCGATTAACCAGAATGAGAAAAAAACCAATGGCTTTATGGTTCCAATCGGAGTTTCAGCAAGACACATTCACCTGACACAGGAACATGTTGAGGCATTATTCGGACCCGGATATCAGCTTACAAAGAAAAAAGAGCTGATGGGGGGACAGTTTGCTTCTAATGAAACAGTTACCATCGTGGGACTGAAGCTTCGTGCCATTGAGAATGTAAGAATCCTTGGGCCGGTTCGTAAAGCTTCACAGGTTGAGGTATCTGCTACAGATGCCATCAAACTTGGAATGAATGTTCCGGTTCGTGAATCCGGAGATATTACCGGAAGTGCGCCTGTCGCAATTGTAGGACCTAAAGGGGCTGTTTATCTGAAAGAGGGCTGTATTGTGGCAATGCGTCACATACATATGTCTCCGAAAGATGCACAGGCTGCAGGTGTGAAAGATGGTGATATTGTATCAGTAAAAGCAGACAATGAGAGAGGAACAATCTTCAATCAGGTTAAAATCCGTGTGGATGACAGCTTTACACTGGAGATGCATATTGATACAGATGAGGCAAATGCAGCAAAGATTGCCACAGGTAATACGGTAACAATAATTAAATGATAAGAAAGTCAGAGATCAAGAGGCATTTATAAATGCCTCTTGATCTTGAACTCATACATTGTTGCTGTTTATTTTGTTTGCAGTAACAATAAATATCGGATCAGAGACAGATGGTTGTCTTTGATATCATTATCAGAAATAATTCGGAGGCTCATATGATTGTAGGCAAAGTAGTAGGAAGTGTGGTATCCACACGAAAATGCGAAAAACTGATAGGAAGCAAATTTATGATTATCGAGCCTGTCCATCATATGAAAGGTGACCTCAGCCAGCTTGTAGCAATCGATATGATCGGTGCCGGAGTTGGTGAATATGTATTGGTGGCACAGGGAAGCGCAGCAAGAATAGGCTGCGGCGTAGAAACAGCACCGGTAGATGCAGCGATTGTTGGTATCATTGATGACGGTGCAGGATTGGAGTAACGCCATGGAAATCAAAGAATTACAAGATATTATACAGCAGAATGGTGTTGTAGGTGCCGGCGGAGCCGGATTCCCTACTTATATGAAGCTTACAGATAAAGCTGATACCATTCTTATGAACTGTGCAGAGTGTGAACCATTACTGAAATTACACAGACAGTTATTGGAAAAGCACGCATATGAAATTATGAAAACGTTCCATATGATTCAGGAGACAGTAGGAGCAGCTGAAGCAATTATTGGAATTAAGAAATCTTATGTGCAGACAATTCAGGCATTAAACCAGCACATCGAAGAATTTCCGGGAATGAGACTGCATCTTCTGGATGAAGTTTATCCGATGGGAGATGAAGTAGTACTCATCTATGAAGCAACCGGAAGAGTCGTACGGCCGGGAGGACTGCCAATTGAGCAGGGAGTAGCCGTATTTAACGTTGAAACAGTTTATAATGTATATCGTGCTGTGGAAGAAAAGCAGCCGGTTACTGATAAATATGTATCTGTTGTTGCTGAAGTAAGTGATCCAGTTACAGTAAGAGTTCCGCTGGGATGTACCCTGGAGGAAGTGGTAGCTCAGGCAGGCAGCACAACAGTAAAGGATCCTGTCTATTTCGTAGGCGGTCCTATGATGGGACGAATTGGAAATGGTTCAGATCCGGTGACAAAGACAACAAATGCGATTTTGGTTCTGCCAAAAGACCATCTTATCGTAGCGAAGAAGCAGCGGACTTCTTCCATAGATTTAAAGAGGGCAGCATCTATCTGTTGCCAGTGTAATACCTGTACAGATTTATGTCCGAGACATAATCTGGGACATCCGATCGATCCGGCGAAATTTATGAGAGCCGCATCAAATAATGATTTCAGAGACCTGAATCCATATCTGGATGCTTCTTTCTGCAGTTCCTGCGGTGTATGTGAGATGTATTCCTGCCCGCAGAGCCTTGCACCGAGAAGTCTTCTGGCAGATATGAAAGGCGGACTGAGAAAAGCAGGCATCCGTCCTCCACAGGGGGTACAGCCGAAACCAGTACAGGAATCCAGAGAGTATCGTAAAGTTCCGGAAGAACGTCTGATGGCACGTCTTGGACTTACAAGATATGACAAAGATGCTCCTCTGAAAGAAGACCTTGTACAGGTCGGAAAAGTAAAAGTATTACTGAGCCAGCATATCGGAGCACCGGCACAGGCTATCGTCAAAACCGGTGATCAGGTAACAAGAGGACAGATGATTGCTCAGCCTGCACAGGGCTTAAGCGTTGGTATTCATGCATCTGTCAGTGGTAAAGTCACAGAAGTAACAGACCGTTACATCATTATTGCAGTAAAGTAGAAAGGACGTGCACAAAATGAGTAAAGCAATCGGAATGATTGAATTTAAAACCACATCTACAGGCGTTACTGCAGCAGATGCTATGGTAAAAACATCTGAGGTAGAAATCGTCGAGGCACAGACCGTATGTCCTGGTAAATATATTGCAATTATTACCGGTGACTTAAGTGCGGTAAAGGCAGCCGTTGATGCGGCAGTGACTACATATGAGGACAAATGCATTGACAGCTTTGTGCTGGGCAACCCTCATGAATCTATTTTCCCGGCAATTTACGGAACCACACAGGTGGAAGATGTAAGTGCACTGGGAATTCTGGAAACATATGACGCAGCTTCCATCATCGAGGCGGCAGATCAGGCTGCGAAGACTGCGATCGTAGATTTGATCGAACTTCGTATTGCCAAAGGTATGTGCGGAAAATCCTATATGATGATCACAGGAGAAGTTTCAGCAGTAGAAGCTTCCATAGAAAGAGCAAAAGAGCTCGTATCAGCAAAAGGAATGTATTTGGATTCTTCCGTTATCGCACATCCTGACAGAAGAATGATTGATAGTATTCTGTAATGAGAATTCCTCAAAAAAGGAGGCAAAAAGATGCTTGCACTGGAGAGAAGAAATCAGATTCTCGAAAAATTACAGGCAGAGAAGCGAGTGGTAGTCAGTGACCTGAGCCAGCTTTATAATGTCTCTGAAGAGACCATACGCCGCGATTTAGACAAACTGGAAAAAGAAGGACTTGCAATTAAAAGCTATGGCGGTGCAGTGATTAATGAGGATATTAGCATTGATTTACCTTTTAATGTTCGCAAGAATCAGAATGTCTCAGGGAAGCAGAAAATGGCAGAAATTGTTGCTTCCCTTGTAAAAGACGGAGACCATATTTTTCTTGATGCCAGCACAACAGCTGTATTTGTGGCAAAAGCGTTAAAAGAAAAGCAGAGACTGACAGTGATTACCAATTCCATGGAAATATTACTGGAACTTTCTGATGTGTCCGGATGGAACATTATTTCTACCGGAGGTGTTATGAAAGAGGGATATCTTGCTTTTCTTGGATCTAAGACAGATGAATCTATCCGTTCATATTATGTAGATAAAGTGATCTTTTCATGTAAGGCCCTGGATAAAGACTGGGGGATCATGGAATCGCAGGAAGCTTTTGGTTCAACAAAAAGAGCGATGATGAGCTCAGGTCGTGAGAAAATTCTGGTTGTGGACAGTTCGAAATTTGACCAGACTGCATTTTCTGTTGCAGGCAGCCTGAAGGATGTAGATGTAGTTGTAACAGACAAAAAGCCTGTGGACAGGTGGAGGATATACTTTGAAAAATTAGGTGTAGAGTGCAAATATCCTGTCTGATACCAGAGAAAAGGAGTATTGTAGTATATGAATACTTTTGAAATGAAGACAGCAATCCATTTCGGTAATAATGCCCTGGACAGATTAAAAGAGATTCCCTATAAAAGAGTGTTGGTTATCACAGACCCTTTTGTAGTTCAGAGCAGTATGATTAATCTGATCACAGCACCATTGAACAGTGCCGGGATCGAATATGATATTTTTCATGATGTAGTTCCGGATGCGCCAATTGATAAGATTGCGGAGGGTGTAAAGAAGTTTTTGCAGTATCAGCCTGAAGCAGTAATTGCAGTAGGCGGTGGTTCAGCAATTGACTCTTCTAAAGCAATCAGAGAGTTTGCTCTGAAGATTAATAATTATGGAAAAGTAGGTCTGATCGCAATTCCTACTACAAGTGGAACAGGATCAGAAGTTACTTCTTTTGCAGTAGTAAATGATACAACTGCACATATAAAATATCCGCTGATCGCAGACAGTCTGACAGCAGATGAGGCAATTCTGGATGCAGAACTTGTAAAGAGTGTTCCACCGGCTATCACAGCTGATACCGGAATGGATGTATTTACACATGCGCTGGAGTCTTATGTAAGTACACAGCATAATGAATTTTCAGCGGCACTGGCGGAGAAAGCTGTAGAGATCTGCGGTGAATTTCTTCTGAGAGCATATCTTGACGGCAGTGATATGCATGCACGCCAGAAAATGCATGTAGCATCCTGCCTTGCAGGGCTTTCTTTTAATACAGCAGGTCTGGGAATTACACACAGTATGGCACATCAGCTCGGAGCTATGTTTCATATTCCACACGGAAGAGCAAATGCAATGCTTCTTCCACATATCGTAGAATTTAATTCCGATATTAATAAACACAGCAAGAGTAAAGAAGTGTATCTCCCGGCAGTACATAGATATGCGAATATTGCACATATTCTTGGACTGAATAACTATAATCCTGTCATGACAGTTCGGTCGTTGGTAAACTGGATTCAGTTTATGCAGAAAGAGATGAATATTCCGCTGACAATCCAGGAAATTGGTACAGTTACACCAGATGAATATTTTGGTGCGATTGACAAAATGGCAGATGCTGCACTGGCAGATGCCTGCACATCAACAAACCCACGAGTTCCGACAAAAGAGGATATTATGAAGATCTATAAGAAATTATGGTCATTCTAAGAGAAAAAGGTCTGGCCGGATAAGTCAGGCCTTTTTTTGTAAAATATAACGGGGAAATCTGTTATATAAGCAAAAATGCGGGCAGATACTATGCTGCCGTTGAAATCAGATACAGGAGATGAATCGCAGATGAGCATTTATACAAAAAGGGGAGATAAGGGGATTACAGATATGGCCCGTACCAGAAATATCTCCAAGTCGGATGATCGGATCCGGCTTTCAGGTGCCATAGATGAACTGAATAGCCATATCGGACTGATGATCAGTATGATTTCTTCTCAGGAAACGGTTCAATTTCTGGAGAGCGTGCAGAGTACACTGAATCTGGTTGCAACGGGAGTGGAGGATCCATATAACAGAAAATGCAGGATCAGTGAAGAGAGGGTAACTGCTCTGGAAACAGAGATTGATAATCTGGAGAAATTATGTCCACGGCCTGTTACTGAGAAATTAAAAGGAAACAGCAGTCTGGCAGCGGAAATCGATATTGCCAGAACAGTGGCCAGAAGAGCAGAATGTAGTCTGGCTCAGGTGAGTGTTAAATTCGGAGCAGATGCAGGGAGCAGGAAATTTCTGAACCGTCTTTCTGATTATTTCTTTATTCTTGCAAGATATACAGAGAATGCAGAGGGTAAAGCGGGTTCTTACGAGATGCAGAAGACAGAAATAGAAGTTACGGGCGCAAAAGCAGAGGCAAAGAATATAAAAACTCAGAATACAGAAGCAGAGGCTGTAAATACTATGGATACACTGGCTGGAACAGTAAATATTAATGAGGCAGTCATTCGTGAAGTTCTGAAAAGAATAGGCGTACAGACCAGAATTACACTGGATATCGCCAAGAAACTGATCGACAGGATTGAGCAGGAAGCTTTGCGAAGAGGGGCACATGCAGTAATTTCTGTATGCAATGCAGAAGGGAATCCGATAGCTGTTCATGTGATGGACGGAGCATTTCTGGTAAGCTTCGATGCTGCAATGAAGAAAGCCTATACAGCGGCAGCAGTAAGAATGTCAACCATGGAATTTGGTAAGATGGCTCAGCCGGGAGGAACATTCTACGGTGCAGACAAATTGGACAATGGAAAGATTGTAATTTTTGGTGGTGGTGTTCCGCTGAAATCCGGAGATACAGTGATCGGTGGTCTTGGTATCAGCGGTGGCACCGGAGAAGAGGATCACAGTCTGGCAGAATACGGACAGTCTGTTCTGCAGGAATTAATATAGGAAATCTTCCTTGCCTTTCGTACTCTGCTGAACTGTTTCAAATGTATTTAATTAAGAGGATTGTTATAAGCTCAGGACATTTACCGGGAGAAAAGTGTTCTGGGCTTTTCTTTATCTTCTATATTTCCCGGGAGTCATGCCCTTATATTTCTTAAAGGTACGTATAAAATAACTCAGATCATTAAATCCGTTCCTGTAAGCAATCTCAGTGATTGAATCATCTGTAGCTGCCAGCTGGAAACAGGCTTCTTCGATTCGCTGTCTGTTCAGATAATCTACAGGAGTCTGATGGGTCATTTCCGAAAAAAATTTGCAGAAATATTTCGGTGACATAGAGACAGAAGCAGACAGTTCCTGAAGTGTGATAGGATTGGCATAATTTTTTTCGATAAATTCCAGAACTTGCTTCAACTGCAAAATACGTTTATAGTCTCTGCGCGTTCGGGTAGGATTTTCGATAAAGTAATGATTACTGAAAATCAAACCAAAAAAGTGGTAAAATTGTCCAAATACAGTCAGCTCATATCCGGTATCTTTTTCATACATGGCATCAAACAGAACAGAAATACAGTTCAGAATCTGTGGATGCTCATCTGAAAAATGTGGAAAAAGCATTGTTTCCTGATGCAGGATTTTCTGGATATATTCTCCGCATACAGGATTGTTTTTCAAAAAAGTGTTCATATCAAAAACAATGCACTGATATACACAATCATGGGGAATTCCTGAATGAAGGATTCCGCTATGTACAAAAATGACATCATTCTTAACTGCTGTAAAACTTTTTTCGTCTAAAGTGACAGTAAGAGAACCTTCCAGAATACGAATTATTTCATATTCCACATGCCAGTGATAAGACATGACATATCTGGGATGTGTATGATCGATGTGATGAAACTCAAATGGAAACTCATAAGTGCCTCTTGGACGGTCCTCATTATGGTTTAAATCATGCAAAAGAACTTTCCTCCTTATAAAATTTACAGAAATTTTATGATTAAAACAGAAAAAGTGAATATTGTACTGTTTTTTGCTATTATAACACAAGTAATTTTCTGAATGCAATTATATAATAGATATCAGTAACAAAGTTGAGCAGTCGGGTTACTGTGAACGGAGTGAACAGTGGTTATCGGGCTACTTGGCACAACAGG
>ENA-ORTF01001215-ORTF01001215.1-human-gut-metagenome-genome-assembly--contig:-NODE-1215-length-31078-cov-4.172711_pt1 | contig 31078 bp, 22 predicted proteins | sample MGYA00241908_ERZ509180 | MGnify/ENA primary metagenome ERZ509180 (study PRJEB26280, sample SAMEA2338814) | human gut metagenome | biome: human gut; feature: human-associated habitat; material: faeces... | reverse complement strand
GGGCGGCCAGGAAGGTCAGGCGAGCCTCATCCGTGCCAGACAGCACAGTGACGCCCTGACCAATCAGTTCCTCGATCTTGTGAATCACTTTGTTGCCGTTCGGCGCCTCGCGCAGGGCGGAGGTGGCCATAACCAGCAGCTGGGTGATTTCGTATTCCTCGGCCAGCCGCATGCACTGGGACACGGCTTCCAGAATCGCCTCGATGCCGGACTTCTTGATTGAGCCGTCGTCCTTTAAATACTTCATCAGGCGCACTGTGGATTTGGTGCTGGCCTCGGGGTCAGGGCGAGCGCCGGGGGCGGCGTCGACGATAAGCATGTGGATAGTGTTCGAACCGATATCAAGCACACCAAGTCGCGTGGTATGCGAACGCAGATTGACCATGATTCCTATTCCTGACCTTACCTAACCCGTGATGGCCGAACAACGGGCCGACCATCGCAATCAGCCAGCCGTGCGCCACCATGGCGAGTCGTTCGGCCGGCAACCAACACCGTGAGGCCAGCCGAACATCACACAAACTCGACTACTGTACAACAATCACACCGGCTGCCGCGCCGTTCACAGCGATTCGACGAACGTTCCGAGACGTTCCAGCCCCTCGGTCAGGGCCTCACGTGAGGCGGCATAGCTCAGGCGCACATGCGTATCCGCCGTGGCCGCGCCGAAGTCGCGGCCAGGAGTCAGAGCCACATGGGCTTCATCCAGCGCGCGTTCGCAGAACGTCCAGGCATCCAGACCAGTGCGGGAGATGTCGAAGTAGGCGTAGAACGCGCCATTCGGCTCCACCTCAACCGGCAAACCGATGCGCTTGAGCCCGTCAATCACAATGCGGCGACGGGCCAGCAATTCCTGACGACGAGCTTCGCATTCCGCCAAGCTTTCCGGCGTGAAGCAGGCGAGCGCCGCATGTTGCGTGGGCGTGTGGGCGCACAGGTAGTAGTTGGTGGCCAGATCGTCAACCGCTTCCAGCACAGTGGGCTCGTCCGGCAGAATCGCCCAGCCGAGGCGCCAGCCGGTCATGCCGAAGAACTTGGAGAAGCTGTTGCATACGATGGCATCGGGGTCGCAGGCCAGCACGGATTTGACTTCGGTACCGTCCGGCTCCCGGTCAGCCAAATCAAGGTAGGTTTCGTCCACGATGCGCCATGCGCCGCGGCTGGCGGCCAACTTGCACACCTCGTCCAATACGTTGAAGTCGATGGTGGTGCCGGTGGGGTTGGACGGCGACGTGATCATTACGGCCTTGGTCTTGCTCGTCCAGTACTGGCTGCACAGGTCGGCGGTCAGGTGGAAGCGGGTGGCGGCCGAGGTCGGCACATCGATGACCCGGCCTTCAAACGACCGCACAAGTTCGCGGTTGCATGGGTAGGAGGGGTCGGCCACAATCACATCGTCACCGGGGTCCACGGTCAGCGCGGTGGCCAACAGCAGAGCGGCCGAACCGCCGGCGGTCACGCAGATACGCTTGGGGTCGATGTCAAGGTCATGACGCTCGCGGTAGAAGTCGGCGATGGCCTGACGCAGTTCAGGTAGGCCCATGGCGGCGGTGTACGGCAGGGCCCGGCCGTCGTACTGTTCGCGCATGGCGTCGCGTACGGCGGGCGGCGCGCCGAAATCGGGCTCGCCAAGGCTTAATTTGATGACGCTGGTACCTTGGGCGATCATCTTGTCTGCTTGTTCGCCGAATACCATGGCACGGAAGGGATTGGCCTCACGCGCTCGGCGGGACATGACTGGAGACGCGGCCGGAGATTGGGGCTGCTGCGCTGCTTCGTTTTCCATATTTCGGTTCTATCCGCCTCACGGGACAAGGTTTCTTCTTCTATAATCACTGTAGGTCGATTGAGTGCACCAACCCGCATTCAAGGAGGAATAATGAGTCGATTCAATGGCAAGCGCGCCGAGTTCGAGGCCAGCGGCGAAAAAATCAACGTCGCGATTCTGGGTGCGGGCCGCATAGCTCACACCATGGCCGGCACCCTGACCCAGATGGCTGAAGATTCACTGCATTCCTCATGGATTCACCCGTATGCGGTAGCGGCCCGTGATATTACGCGCGCGCAGGCTTTTGCCGACCAATGGCATTTTGACAAGGCTTATGGATCGTATGAGGAGTTGGTGGCGGACCCGGATGTGGATCTGGTGTATATCGCCACCCCGCACAGTCTGCACGCCGAACAGGCGATCCTGTGTATGAAAGCCGGCAAGAACGTGCTGGTGGAGAAGTCGTTCACCGCGAACGCCGGGCAGGCACGTGAGGCGCTGGCCGTGGCCGAGGAAACCGGCATGCTGTGCACGGAGGCCATCTGGACGCGCTACATGCCCAGCCGCAAGCTCATCAACGAAGTTATCGAGTCCGGCGAGATCGGCGAGGTGAAAGCGGCGAGCGCCAACCTGTGCTATCCGGTGTCCGGCAAGGCACGTATGACCGATCCGGCCTGTGCCGGTGGCGCGCTGCTCGATGTGGGCGTGTATCCGCTGAACTTCCTGGATATGGCGGTCGGCGCCGACCATGGCCGTACACTTGATCATTTCGATACGTCGATGGTGCCCGCCGAAACCGGTGTGGATGCGCAGAATTCCACCACGTTGTATTACAGCGACGGCACGATGGCCGTGTCCACCAGTTCGATGCTGGTTTCCTCCGACCGCGGCGGCTATGTGTGGGGCACCGAGGGTTATCTGGTGGTCACCAATATCAACAATCCCGAGTCCATCGACATCTATGACAACGCCCACAAGCCCGTGCGCAGCATTGCGGTGCCGCCGCAGTTGACCGGTTATGAGTATGAGGTGGCCGATGCGGCCAACGCGCTGCTGGACGGCAAGATCGAATGCGAGGCGATGCCGCACGCCGACACCATCCGCATCATGGAGCTGATGGATGCGATTCGTGACCGTTGGGGCCTGAAGTTCCCGTTTGAATCCTGATTTCAGCTCCCCTCCAGAGGGGAGCTGAAATTATTCCGCTGAATCTGCATCTCCTTCAACAATCTGCTCATACAGCCGTACGAGGCGTTCGTCGCGCACGGCTTTCGTTAATTCGCACTCCCATACGGTAATTACACGCCAGCCAGCGGCCTCCAGTTCGGCTCGCTGCGCGATGTCTCGATTGTGATTGCGCAGTAGTTTCGCCTGCCAGAATTCCACGTTCGATTTCGGCATCGAATGTTTGGAACATCCTTCATGCATGTGCCAGAAACAGCCGTTGACAAACACGATGGCGTGGTATTTCGGCAGTACTACATCCGGGTGTCCGGGGTAACGCTTGTCGTTCTTGCGGAATCGCAACCCCTTGCGAAACAGGTAGCTGCGTACCAGTACCTCAATTTTGGTGTCTTTGCCACGAATATGCGACATCGTGTACGAACGGGTACCCCGCTCATACTTCTCCACTGGCTGTTTCTTGCGATTCACGCACTCCAGACTACCGTGACGTTGCGGCGAGAATGAGAGCCTGAACGAACGATCACCCATCTTGCCCGTCCGTGTCTCTTATCGCGGGCAACAATCATCTGCCGGTCGAGACTGCCCGATTAGACTGAGTTCAATGGATGACATGACGATTCGTAGGGCCACGGCGGCCGATATTCCCCAGATCGACGAACTGCTGCGGCAGGTGCTCGAAGTGCATCATGCCGGCCGACCGGATCTGTTCAAAGGCGGTGTCAAGAAATACACGGACGAGGAATTGAAGGCGATTCTGGCCAACGATCAGACCCCTGTGTTCGTGGCGGTTGCGCCATCTGCCAATGACGGCAATGACGCCGAACATAACGCCGACTCCCCCGCCACCGACCAAGTGCTTGGCTACGCATTCTGCGTGTTCCAGCAGCACCTCAACAGCAATATCCTGACCGATATCAAAACCCTGTACATCGATGATCTATGCGTTGACGAGCGGTCCCGCGGCCACCATGTAGGCTCCACCTTGTATCGCTACGTGCTCGACTTCGCCCGTCAATCCGGCTGCCACAACGTAACGCTCAACGTCTGGGCCTGCAACCCCAAAGCCCAAGCCTTCTACGAACGCATGGGACTCACTCCATATTACATCGGCATGGAGCAGGTGCTGCAGCGCCGCCGTTTCAGCAGCACGATGATGGCGATGATCGCAGCGAGGCTGCATAGGGCCACGCCATATACAAAGCCCGGAGTTCCGAAATTCATGAGGCAGATTGTGATGTTACCGGTAGTGGTTACCGAAAACACGACGATAAGCGCGACGATACGAATCATATCCAGCAGTCCAGCTGCTTGAGCCAACAGACGCTCCGGTACCACCAATTTGGCCGCCGTGCACAGCAAAGTCGCCTGAACGGCGAGCAGAATCGCCCATTCCCAGAACATGGACGGTTCTTTAAGCAACGTGGTCTCCGGAAAACATAGACACCACCTCATTGATAAACCACGGCGCCACAACAATCTCCACATATGCGAGCCCAATACAACACACGACAAGCACCACGGCAATGGCATAGCGCCAAGCGACGTCTGTTTTGCGAGATTTACGAGAAATGAATGCGATACCAGCGTTCATGGCTATGCTTCTTAATCCAATATCAATGGATGAACCTGCACTGCACCGTATGCCACCATCATAATATATCGAATATCGATATAAAAATATCGAAAAACACTTTCACCATTCACCTACACATCCGCAAACCCATGAATACACATGTTCTTAATCGGGATGGGGAGTGCACAAAGAAGCTCTGTCACCCCAGCAGATTGAGGAGATCGTCCTTGGTGAGGGTGGCGATGGAGGCGGGGGCTTCGGTGAGGGCGCTGGCGCCGGTGCCGGCTTCGTCGGCAAGCAAGGAAGCGTCGGTGAACTGGCGGGCGAGCTCGCTCTTAGTATGCTGAAGCTCCAAGATACGTTCTTCGATGGTGTCCTTGGCCACCACCTGATACACGTTGACGTCTTCGGTCTGGCCGATACGATGTGCTCGGTCGGTGGCCTGGTCCTGTGCGGCGGCGTTCCACCATGGGTCGGCGTGGATGACCACGCTGGCACCGGTCAGGTTCAGTCCGGTGTTGCCGGCCTTCAGGGAAATCAGGAAGGCAGGCGTATCGTCCGCATTGAACTGGTCGACGAGTTCGAGACGCTTCTTCTTGGGCGTGGAGCCGGTGATGGTGTAGTAGCGCAGGCCTTGCGCGTCGAAACGTTCGGCGATCAGATCAAGGAAGCTGGTGAACTGGGAGAAGATCAGCGCCTTCTTGCCTTCGTTCACACAGGTTTCCACCAGTTCGGTGATGGCGGCAAGCTTGGCCGATTGATCCTTGGCATCGGCGTACAGCAGCCTCGGATCGCAGCAGATCTGGCGCAACTTGGTCAACTCGGCGAGGATGCGAATCTTCGACGTGTTGAAATCGGCTTCTTCGCTGTGTTCGAGCTGCATTCTGAGCCGCTGCTCGTGAGCCGCATACAGTTTGCGCTGTTCGCCGGCAAGCCGCACGGTCAGCGTGGTCTCTAGCTTGTCCGGCAAATCGGTCAACACCTGGGACTTCAGCCTGCGCTTGATGAACACGCCCACCAACGACTGCAATTGGCGAGATACCCGAGCGGCCTCAGGATTGACTTGTGCGGCGGCCCGACCTTCAGCCGTGCTGCCATCCGCGGCCCGGGCATTGGAGATGGGCAACTCATAACGCTCATGGAATCGCTTATATGAGCCGAGCAGCCCCGGCATCAGGAAGTCGAAAATGCTCCATAGTTCGGAGAGTCGGTTTTCGATCGGCGTGCCAGTCAAGGCGAAACGATGGTCGGCGGCCACGGCCTTGACCGCTTTGGCTATTTTCGTGGTGTGATTCTTGATGTACTGGGCTTCATCCAATGCCATGACATTGAAACGTTGCTCATTGGCGGTGTAATCATCGACATCTCGGCGCAGCAGGTCGTATGAGGTGATGAGCACGGTGGGTTCATCCGCCCGGAACGCACGGCCGATGGCGGTACGGCGCTCGGCTTTGGTACCGGCCACCACCACGGCATTGAAGCTCGGGGCGAACTTGGTGAATTCGGCACCCCAGTTGTACACCAAGGACGCCGGGCACACGATCAGCGATGGGCCAAGGCTGCCGTTGCCCATCTCGCCGGTATTCCGCTGATATCGAGACAGGAGCAACGCGATAAGCTGCACGGATTTACCCAAGCCCATCTCATCGGCCAGAATGCCGCCAAAACCCTTGTCACACAACGTGTTCAGCCATTGGAAGCCTTCGACCTGATAAGGGCGCAGAATATGCTTGAGACTATCCGGCACTTCATACGACTTAGGGTCGATGATCTTGAGATCGTCGATGTATTCGGTGAACGAAGCGTCCTTGACTACATCGGAGCCGTCATCCGGCAGCTCACCATCCAGTAGGAATGCTCGACCGCCCGGCAACTCGATCAGTCCGGAGTTGAGCTGCTGCTCGCTCAGATCGAGGTCGCTGGCCAATCGGTCCAACGTGCTGAGATTCGCGCCGCTGAGTTTGACAAGCGTGCCGTCCTTCAACTGATGGAATCGTTGACGCCGACGGTACGAAGATAGCAAGGCACCCACTTCGTCCGGCGGCACTTCATCAGCGAGGGGTGATATCTCCACCAAGTTGCCTTTGATGGACAATCCGACTTTGACGCTTGGTGGCTTGGGCGCGATCAGCCGGTCAAAAGCCGGTGTGGTGAAGACCTCCCCCACTTCCTTTAGTGCCGGCAATCCCTCGTCAAAGAGACGAACGATCTGCGTGGTGTCATCGCGATCGATAGTGGCCGCATCAGACACGAATTTTTTGGTGGCCTTTCGCGCGGCCGGCGTTCGGAACCCATTCACCGTCTGATGAGTGGCGGCCGCAACGCGCTTGCGCTGGTCAGGCATGGTAAAGAATTCACGCACTACATCAATCGCAAGATGCTCAGCGTCGAAATCACGCCCAATCACGCCCCGAGACAAGGGGATGGAACGCTCGCCCTCAGCATGCACCGTCGGGCCATCGGGTAGCAACGGGACAATGGCATCGCCGTAGCGTGCCTTGACCTCGCATTGCACACCATGCTCATCACGATCCAGATAAAACTGGAGGCTGCATTCCGTAGGACTTAATTCAGCCAGCTCGCGAGGAATCTCACTGGCCTCCAACAGTCCGGCACCAACCAGCTGAGGCAATAGCGTGCGTGCGAATAGGGCGATGTCATCGCCGGCAATGACCTGTCCCTCGCCATCGGGTTCAAACAGGTCTCCCAATAGTCCTCGCAACGGAATCAATCGTTTCGGGCAACGGACGAATCGGCATCCTGCTGCGCTTTTACGCTGAGAGCCCGCCACCATGGCGGATACCGCACCGGCCGGATTAGTGGAGGCGAGCAACAGCCATACATTCTTGCCGCCGTCAATCACGGTTTCCACCGCTGGCACTCCGGTAAGCAGGTATCCGGCATCCGGACCATACGTATTGAAATCACGCCGCGCAATGCGCATGAGAAAATCTGGCTCGCCACCATCAACTGGCACCGATGCAGGCTGCCCGGAGAACCATGTGTTCAGCACGAGCTGTACGCCTCTGCCCTCACGTACGGACAGCAACCGGGCCACTTCCGGTGCTGAAAGCGTCAGATGACGGTCGATGGCGATATGCCCGTAATACCTGTCCTGCTGCTCGGCCGCACGACGCACGGCCATCGCATCATCAAGGACGTCCAGCAGGGGGCGCGAATCATCATCGAGCATATCCGGCGTATGAATAAAGGCAAGCTTCTGCCCATAATCCGCATAGTCGCCGTTCGCCATGGCAAGCACAAATTGCGGAATCGATTTCAGCACATAGCTGGACCCATTGGAAGCCGAGCCGATCTTGAACTCCACGCTCCACACGCCGTCGATGAAACTCAATATCGGGACAAGCTGCACCTGCCCCAAGCCCACAGTCTCGCTGTCACCCTGATACCCGCCGCCTCGGGTGCCGGCACGAGAGCCGTATCCGCTTTTTGTACGCCGAGCATTTGCACCGTTTTTCCCTTGCGTGGCATCAAACCGACGCATAACCGCATTGCGACGACGAATTTTGGCTTGAGCGTCTTGCCTATCGGCGTGCTCCATATAGTCAATCAGCGTCCGAGACGGTCGTGCGGCCCCGGCACGGTAGCCTTCAAAACGCTGCGGATCATCGCAGAATATGAAGGCGAGCGCAATCATGTGCTTGCACATGCCATAGCCACGGCCGTAAGCCGGGCATGAGCACTTGCCACCGACGGCTTCTCCCGTATCGAGGTCGAATTGCACGCTGGTACGATACCTACTCGATGGGCTGGTGGTGCCACGTAGAATACCGTCAAGCTCGGCATACCCGGTTCGATGATTTTCGCTGTATACCGGATTGATAACCATGGTGGCCGCTTTGCGCGCAATGCTACGGGCACGAGCGAGCACGGCATTCGACGATGACGATTCCACATCGTTGCGTAACGCAAGGATAGGGACGGCATGGGCTTCGGCACGCTTCGCAGACCCGGCGAAATGGCCTTCGTCCTCATCGTCGAACCATACGGAACGTCCTTGCCTGAAACGATAGGGCATCACCGCATCGGCGGCGGACAAACTGTCCGTTCCACCAAACGTTACGTCTCTGCTGCCGGCCGCGCCTGAGCTACCAAGTATTCCACCCGTCTCACCAGAAATGCCGCCTACTCCGCCGCTTTTACCGGCATAGATGCCCCTGCCCCCATTAGTGTCATCAGTGTCATCTATGTCATACCGACCGTCGTCGTAATCGGCATCTTCGTCGTCTCCTCTTTTCCAAGGATTGCGACGACGCAACGCATGGCCCCAGGAAACGCCGGAATCATCATCCTCATAAGGCAGGAGGCCATCGTCATCCGCATTATCGGGAACATGGCCAAACACACCATACCCTTTGCTCATGGGCGAGCCTCCTTTCCAGCGAATGTATTTCAACCCAACGTTTCCATCCTAGACGAAGCGCGCGGTAGCCTTAATGTATGGATGCAGACAAGCCGGCGCAACGCAAATCCTATGCAGGGAACACCACCCTCGAAATCTTCGAGGTGCTGTGGCGTCACAGTTACTTTGGGCATGGCCTGACCGTGCGGCAAATACTCGATGAGCTTGCCCGTAAACACCAGCTGGAAGATCCAAGCGAGCTGCCGACCGAGAAGACCATACGAAACCAGCTCAAAAAGCTGACCTCCACGGAATTTCTCGGCAGACATATCGGGCATCTCACCGAAAGCGACCTTGCCGGCATCGAATGCAAGAATCCACAACCCGGCTGGTATCTTGATGCATTCCTGTCCACTGCCGAAATGCGACTGCTACTAGACAGTCTTACCCTATCTCGCATCAGCCTCGACACCATGGACGACCTCATCGGTAAAATCCGCGAGCTCGCAGGCGCCGCCGGGCAGGCAGTAGGCTACCTGGACCATGTGGCCACCTACACGCATATCAACGGTGAGTTCCTATCCACTATCGACCAGCTGAATCAAGCCATCGAAGAAGGCCACGGCGTAACCTTCCAATACCGTGATTACGGACCGGATGGCACCTTGATACCGCATAAAAGCCGTACGGGTGCAGGCCGAATTACCTACACCGCCGACCCTTACCAGATGGTGTACAAGAACGGACGCTATTACCTCATCTGCCACCTGCATGGCGAAGACAACCTCCGCATTTTCGTGGTCAACCGAATCGCCAACGTCAGCGCCAAAGGCAGGAACGGCACAGTGCCACTGGAAAAACCAGCACCAGCTGATTTTGACGCAGTGAACTTCATGCGCCACCGTCCATACCCCGTAGCCGATGCCCCGATTCGCATCCGCATGGCCGTACGAGACGAATCCATGCTCAACAACGTGTTCGAATGGTTCGACGACCCTCAAATCAAACATTCACCGGACGGCACACAGTTCGAAGTCATCGTCGATGCTCCCGAACGCGCTGTGTTCTGGTGGGCATTGCAGTATTCCTGGGATGGCCGCGTAGTGATTCTTGAGCCCGATTCGCTCAAGCGCAAACTCTATGATGCCGGGCGTCGCATGGCCACAGCCTATGCTCCCGAATGATGCAACATCACATCGCACACCTCCTTGTCGAGTTGTTCACCAGCGAATTTCACCGGAGAACCTATCATCCCATCGCCAATCACACTCGGTAATTTTTTACCGGGAAATACGATTTCAAGCCATTTCGCGGGCATCGTCCCTCACCTAGGCGCACATAAGGCTAAGGTGGGAATCATTAATCGCATCGCGCGTCCACAAGCGTGCACTAGCGCGTACAACAATAAGGAGCAACTATGAGCGAAGAGCGTACCGCATGGGGCTGGGGTCTGGCCAGCGTAGACGCCGCCGGCACCACCCTGGACGTCTGGTACCCCGAACTGAATCTCGGTGAGGCACCGGCCGAGTCCGATCGCCCGAACCACAATTTCGGTACTTTGGCTCACGATGAGGCCGACGCCCGTGGCATTCGCCGCGTGCCGGTATTCGTCGTCAGCCAGTTGGACGAGCCGATCAGTAATGCCGCGGACGCTTACCTGAAGCTCCATTTGATGAGCATGCGCATGGCCAAGCCGAACACGCTGAACCTCGACGGCATCTTCGCCCAGCTCGCCAATGTGGTGTGGACCAACTACGGCCCCTTCGCCGTTGAAGACTTCACGCTGCGCAAGGCCGACGTCGAACGCGCCTCCACCGAAGCCGCTCTCGCTTTCGCCTCCCAGGCCGGACTGCCTGCCGCAGCTCCTGCCGCCACTGTCAACGTGTTCGGTGTGGATAAGTTCCCGCGCATGATCGATTACGTAGTGCCCACCGGCGTGCGCCTCGGCGACGCCGACCGCGTGCGCCTCGGCGCTTACTTGTCTTCCGGCCCCACCGTGATGCACGCCGGATTCGTGAACTTCAATGCCGGCACGCTCGGCGTCTCCATGGTCGAAGGCCGTGTTTCGCAAGGCGTGGTCGTGGGTGACGGTTCCGACATCGGCGGCGGTGCCTCCATCATGGGCACCTTGTCCGGTGGCGGCAAGCTGCGCAATTCCATCGGCGAGCACTCGCTGCTCGGCGCCAACGCCGGTATCGGCATCTCTCTGGGCGATAACTGCACCGTCGAAGCCGGTCTGTACATCACCGCCGGCACTAAGATCACCATCTGGGACAAGGCCAAGGCCGCCGCTGGCGAACCGCTGGAAGTGGTCAAGGGTGCTGAGCTCTCCGGCAAAGACAACATTCTGTTTATCCGCAACTCGGTGAACGGCCGCATCGAAGCCCGCTACCGCAAGGTGGGAATTGAGCTCAACGCCAAGCTGCACAAGAACTGAAATTGAAATAATGGAGCGTTATCTTCGTTGCCCCTCGGTCGACGTACCTTCGTACGCCTTCCCTCGGTGCGCCTCGATACCGCACACATTATTTCAATTTCAGAACTAGCCCTGCTAGTTCTTATGCAGCCGTCGCAGCATAGCTGGTTTGCGCTGTACATATAGAAAGCGCCTCACTGGAATCTCCAGCGAAGCGCTTTCTCAAACCAACAATCACCGCTCGTCCATCGGCACGAAATCGCGCTCGACCGGACCGGTGTAGACCTGGCGTGGGCGGCCGATCTTGGTATTCGGGTCGGCCAACATCTCACGGTACTGCGCAATCCAACCGGGAATGCGGCCCAGCGCGAACAGCGTGGTGAACATGGCCGGATCGAAGCCGATCGCCCGATAAATCAAGCCCGTGTAGAAGTCGACGTTCGGATACAGGTTGCGCGATACGAAATATTCGTCATTCAGCGCAATATCTTCAAGCTCGGTGGCCACGGCGAACAGCGCGCGCTCGTCAGACGGCAGCTTCTGCGTATCTTCGCGCTCCATGATCTTTTCCAGATACTTCCTGGCAATCGCCGCGCGCGGATCATACGACTTGTATACACGGTGGCCAAGGCCGGAAATCTTCTGGCCATTCTCCTTGGCATCACGCACGAACTCGGCCACAGACTTGCCGGAATCACGAATCGCCTTCAATTGGCGCAGTACGGCCTCATTCGCACCACCATGCAACGGACCAGACAGCGCATTGACGCCAGCGGCCACCGCCGAATACAGGTTGGCGTGGGCGGAACCGGCGATACGCACCACCGAGGTCGAGCAGTTCTGCTCATGGTCGGCATGAATAATCAACAAACGACCCAAAGCATGCACATACAGCGGGTCGGATTCAAACGGCTCGTACGGCACAGCGAAGCACATGCGCAGGAAGTCGTCCACATAGCCGCGCGCGTAATCGGGGTACAGCATCGGCTCATCGCGACGACGGCGGAAGATGTACGACACAATCGTACGGGCCTTGGCCATGATGATCTTGGCGGCCTCATCAAGCTGGTCGTTGTCAGAAATATCGGTGGTGTCCGGGTAGAACGTGGCCAGCGCATTGATGGCGGAGGCAAGCACGCTCATCGGGTGAGCGGAGCGCGGGAACGAACCCATGAAGGTACGGAAGTCTTCGCCAACCATCGTCTTGTGATTGATGTCCGCACAGAACTGCTCATACTCAGCCCTGCTCGGCAGCTCGCCGTGGCGCAGCAGCCACGCCACCTCCAGAAAATCGGAGTTCTCGCACAGTTGCTCGATGGGGTAACCGCAGTAGCGCAAAATCGAATGCTTGCCGTCGATGTAGGTGATTTTCGATTCGCACTGCGCGGTGGTGAGGAATCCGGGATCAAGCGTTACCCAGCCATCGTTGCGCAGTTTGGAAACGACGATGCCATCCGGCCCTGCACTAGCCTTAACCACGGGCAGGTTGAACTTGTTCGAATCGACATCAAGTTGTGCCGTTGCCATTCGCGCACCTTCCTCTTCATGAACCACTTACCCCAAACATTAACGTTCACGCGTTCGCGAACACTAGTGTTCGGTACTCTATGTCTTCTGTGTTACCGCTGGCGAATGCCGGTCGATACACGAAAGCCGAAGTGCGCTCATGCTATCAAAGCAAACGCACTTCGGCTTGTTACGTCTCGAATTCGCGGGAAAACCGCGAACAGACGGACGGCTAATGAGACGCTGATCGCCCATCACAGGCCAATCAGGCACCTACCATACGCCAAACGCCGATCAGAGGTTGGTGCGATCGGTGAAAACGATCGGGCCGTTCTCGGTGATGGCGATGGTGTGCTCGGAGTGGGCGCCGCGCGAGCCGTCGGAGGCACGCAGGGTCCAGCCGTCCTTCGGATCCTGGAAGATCTCGTCGGTGGTCTTGAGGAACCACGGTTCGATGGCGATGACCAGGCCTTCGCGCAGCTTGTAGCCGTGGTGGGCGCGGCCGTCGTTCGGCACGTGCGGGTCGCCGTGCATGATGTGGCCCACGCCGTGACCGCCGAACTCGAGGTTGATCGGGTAGCCGTATTCGCGCGCGACGTCGCCGATGGTGTTGGAGATGTCGCCGAGACGGTTGCCGGGCTTGGCCACGTCGATGGCGGCGGCGAGCGCTTCCTCAGTGCACTTGATGATGCGCAGGTCTTCGGGGTCCGGGTCTTTGCCGACCACGAAGCTGACGGCGGAATCGGCCACCCAGCCGTCCACAGAGATGGCAAGATCGAGGGAGACGAGGTCGCCGTCCTTCAGGCTGTAGTCGTACGGCACGCCGTGCAGCACGGCGTCGTTGACGGAGGTGCAGATGTAGTGGGCGAACGGGCCGGTGCCGAAGTCAGGAGCGTAGTCAACATAGCAGGATTCGGCGCCCTTGCGGTCCACGATCTTCTTGTGGACGAACTCGTCGATTTCGAGCAGGTTGGTACCAACTTTGGTGGTCTCCTGCAGTTCCTTCAGAATGCCGCCGACAAAACGACCAGCCGGCTTCATTTCCTCGATTTCACGAGGGGTTTTCAGTTCGATCATGAGATTCTTTCTACCTTGTTGAGACTTGTTCTCAACTCTAGACCAGCCCGAGGTCAACCGCCAGAAGCCTACCTGAAATCCACTCGCAGCCCATTAATAGCCAAGGCCGAGAAAAAGCGCCCGGCAGCACATAGCCTGCACGGGCGCTTTGGATTGATTGTCTGGGGACTGGTTGCATGAAGCGTGAGATTACTTGCGACGCTTGCCGAAAGTGAACGCGCGAATCACTGAAGTAATCCCCATCACCACCATGGCGCATCCGCCGAAGATAATCATGAATACGGCGGAGCTCAGCGGGCTCATCAGCACCACGAAGCCGGCGATAATCGAGATGATGGCATAGGCGATGGCCCAGCCGGAATGCGGGATACGCCACGATTCAACCAGCGACAGCACGCCTTCCATAATCCATCCGAAACCGACCATCAAAGTAATGAGTAATGCCAGCGTCTGACCGGTCATGCCGTAGTTGCGCACAACCACCACGCCGCCAAAGGTCAGCAGAATGCCGACGAACACGTCCAGCACACGCCAGCCGCCCGGCAGACCCGGCTCCACGAGAGCGCTGACGATGCGCACCACGCCGGAAATCACGAAATACACGCCGAGCAACAATGCGGCCAAAGCCAGCGTCTTGTTCGGCACCAGCAACAGCGCAGCGCCCAAGGCGATGGCGGCCACGCCCACCACGCCGTAAATGATGCGAATCTTGGTCTTGGCTTTTTCCGGCAGCCATTCCTCGATCAGGCGGAATGGACTGAAATTGCCGACATACCAGTTGGTCTGCTGCCAGCCGGGTTGACTTTGATCGCCCCATGGACCATTCGGCTGCCCGTCCGCTTGGCTATTCGATTGGCCGTCCGCCTGATACCGCCGACCGTCCGGCCCCCATGCCGGCTGGCCGTTCGGGCCATAGTTCGGATTGTAGGCGTACGGGCCGTAGTACGGGTTCTGGTTCGGTTCGCCTTGTGGCTGGCCGTTCTGCGCATGCTGATTCTGAGTGTCTTGCGCTCCCGGCGCACCTTGCGGAGGATATTGGCCGCCATGATTGCTGTCATACGCACCATACTGCGGTTGGCCCGGTTGACCCGCCGGATTCGGCTGGTTCGGCTGGCTCTGGTTGGGCTGGCCCGTCTGGCCATTCCACTGGTCCTCGTTCGGATTGCTCATCGTAACTCCTTAGCTCAAGGTCCATGTTCAGATTCCACATACTATGATAGACAAGTTGTCTAATTTGAACCATCACCACAATTAGGCAATCTGTCTAGTTCACTGACAGCGCAATGCCCATAACGCAATATCTGCACCATCAACGCTTCTCCCCCGCCGCGATTAGGCTTAGGGCCATGACCAACGAAACCGAAACGCTGACGTCGGGCATCGACCCGGCATCGTTCTCCTCCGTCATCAAGCCGACCAACGACCTGTTCCGCTACGTGAATGGCCCATGGATCGACACCTACCGATTGCCCGACGATCGTTCGCGCTACGGCTCCTTCGACAAGCTTGCCGAAGACGCCGAAAACCAAGTACGCGACATCCTCGACGCCGACGACTGCCCGGCTGTCAAGTCTGAGGCCCTGTACCGCTCATTCCTCAACACCGACGCCATAGAGGCCGCCGGGCTTGACCCAATCCGCGACGAGCTTGACCTCATCGATTCCGCCATCGACAAGGCCGCACTCACGCGCGTGCTCGGCACGATCAACCCAGCCGGCGGCCCCGATCTGTTCGGCTTGGCCGTTTACGGCGACCCGGGCGACCCGGACCGCAACATCGCCCACCTTGAGCAGGCCGGCCTTTGTCTACCGGATGAAGCCTACTATCGCGAGGATCACTACGCTCCCGTGCGCGAAGCATACGTGGCGATGGTCGCCACCCAGCTGGTGAACGCCGGATACGCGCCCGCCGCCGAGTCCAACGGTGGCGATGAGCTGCCGTCCAACACCGGCGATGACGAGAGCAACGCTCCCGCCACGGTTCCCAGCGAAGCCGCGCTCGGCATGGCCCGCCACTTCCTTGCCGTGGAAACCAAGATCGCCGCCAACCATTGGGACAATGTGGCCACGCGCGACTCGGTGAAGACCTACAACCCCACCGATTACGCCGATCTGGCCGCCACGCTGAAAAACTTCGATCTCGGTTCTTGGATCGACGCTTGGCAGACCGCTTATGACGCCACCGAAGCCGCCAAGGCTCAGCCGATTGATTTCAAGTCTGTGTTCGCGCGCGTCATTGTGCACGAGCCGAGCTTCCTCACTGGTCTTGATGCGTTCTGGGCCGAGGCCGATCTGGCCGACCTTAAGCTGTGGGCCCGTGTTCACATGATTCTGGGCTTCGCCTCCTCCCTGTCTCGCGACTTCGACACCACCAACTTTGACTTCTACGGCAAGGTGCTCTCCGGTGCCAAGAAGCAGCGCGATCGTTGGAAGCGCGCGGTGAGCCTGGTCAACGGCATTTGTGGTGAAGATGTGGGCCGCGAATACGTGCGCCTGCACTTCCCCGAAAGCTCGAAGCGCCGCATGGAAGAGCTGGTCGCCAATCTGATTGACGCCTACCGCGTGTCCATCACCAATTCCGATTGGCTGGGCGAGGACACCAAGGCCAAGGCTCTGGAGAAGATCTCCAAGTTCACGCCGAAGATCGGCTACACCAACCACTGGCGCGATTATTCGGCGCTGAGTGTTTCCGCGGATGCGCTGCCCGCCGAGAACGCCAAGGCCGCGAACCTGTACGAGACCGGCTATCAGCTGGCCAAGGTCGGCAAGTCGGTCGACAAGGACGAATGGCTGATGAATCCGCAGACGGTGAACGCCTACTACGAGCCGAGCATGAACGTCATCGTGTTCCCGGCCGCGATTCTGCAGCCCCCGTTCTTCGACCCGAAGGCCGAGGATGCGGCGAATTATGGCGGTATCGGCGCAGTGATCGGACACGAGATCGGCCATGGCTTCGACGATCAGGGTTCGCAGTACGACGGCGACGGCAAGCTCAACAACTGGTGGACCGACGAGGATCGCAAGAACTTCGAGGCCCGTACCGGCGCATTGATCGCCCAGTACAACAGCTTTGTGCCGCTGCAGCTGGCCGAGAAGTACGCTGACGAGCCTGATAAGGCACCGCACGTGAACGGCGCGCTGACCATCGGCGAGAACATCGGCGATTTGGGCGGCGTGAACATCGCGCTCAAGGCGTATGCATTCGCGCTCGGCAAGGCGGCAGGTAAGTCCGACGCCAAAGAAGACGGCTCCCCCGCCGCCATCAAGGCACTGCTCGATACCGCCCCCGAAATGGACGGATTCACCGGCCTGCAGCGCTTCTTCCTGAGCTACGCCTCCATCTGGCGCACCAAGAACCGCGACGAGCTGGCCGAACAGTACCTGCAGATCGACCCGCATTCTCCGGCCGAATTCCGCACCAACGGCATCGCCAGCAACGTGGACCTCTTCTACGATGCCTTTGGCGTGACCGAAGGCGACACCATGTGGCTCGCGCCCAAGGACCGTGTGCGTATTTGGTAATCCCCGTTATGTAAAGGAAAACCGCTGTGTTTGCCTCGATTACAGGCGAACACAGCGGTTTTTCATGATGTATGGTTGGCACTCAGAATTCGGAATCACTGGGATTGGAAGATTCGGCGAAACCGTCGACGTAGGTTTGTTGGGCCACGGGCTGTGGTTGATTGGTGTCGGCGTCCGGTTGCGACATGACGGCATCGGCCACGGCCGCGGACTCGGTTGATGGCGACGGCGATTGGCCGGAATCGGAGGTGACCCCAAATTCGACGGGGCCAGATTCCGACGAGGTCGCATACGGGTCAATACCCACACCGGATGCGGCACCGCCCGCGCCATATTGCGTTGGCCTAACGTACGGCGACGATGCTCGTTGCCCGTTTCCGCCATCCATACCTTCGACGGCACCGTTGGCATTGCCGTTACCGTTGCCACCATTGCCTCCGTTCCCATTACCGGCACGCTGTGGCTTGATCAGCGACGTGGTGCCGAAGGTCAGGTCATGCCCAATGTTGGTGGCTTCGAGAACGGTTCTACTGCGCGGTTCGCCTTGCTCATTGGTCCACTGCTCGGTGATGAGTGAGCCGACCACAATGATGCGGTCACCGCGGCGAACCGAACTGGCGGCGTTCACGGCCAAAGCACGGAACGCTTTGACGCCCACCCATGCGGTTCCGTAATCCTCCCATTGTCTGGTAGTCGGGTTGAGTCGACTGCGGGTGCTGCCCATACGGAATGTCAGCACGCGGAAACTCTCAGTTCCGCCTAGTGTCGGATCACCGGCCACAAAGCCGGTGACGGTCACTGCTGCTTGTTGATTTGCCATGATCGGTCCTTTCCTCGGCCTGCTGGCCTGTTGTTTGGATGTGGACCGCCGGAGCCTGTCTCCGGCTTCATTGCCGGCTTGCACGCCCCAGCGGTACCTCCACTGTGAGGCATGACGTTTGAAGCGCACAAGGGCAACTGGCAAATGTGGATACTGTGACGCAGTTGAAATTTTAAGAATGTGGATAAGTTTCGGTTATCCACAACAAAGCGCCATTCTGCGACTGGGCAGAATGGCGCTTGATGCGATTAACGCCGAGGCTGAGTAAGTGGGACTCAACTGAGGGCGGCGAAGCGCTCGGCGAGCGCGTCGGCGGCTTCGGCGGCGGGCACGGCGACCTTGTTTTCGCCGTTGCGGTCGCGCAGTTCGATGGTGCCGTCGTTGACGTAATCGCGGCCGACCACGGCGACCAGCGGCACGCCGATCAGCTCGGCATCCTTGAACTTGACGCCCGGAGACACCTTCTTGCGGTCATCGTAAATAACCTCAAGGCCCTTGGCCTCAAGCTCGGCGACCAGCTTCTCGGCACCTTCAAACGCCACGGCGTCCTTGCCGGTGGCCACCACGTGCACGGCAGCCGGGGCAATCACGGACGGCCAAGCCAAGCCGGCTTCGTCGTGGTGTGTTTCGGCGATGCAGGCCAGCACGCGGGAAACACCGATGCCATAGCAGCCCATCCACACCGGCACGGCCTTGCCGTTCTGGTCGAGCACCTTCAGGTCCAGTGCCTTGGAGTACTTGAGACCCAGCTGGAACACCTGGCCGATTTCCACACCACGCTCGAAGCTCAACGGACCGGAACCATCCGGGCTCATGTCGCCGTGGCGAACCTCAACGGCTTCCACCACGCCGTCGACCTTGAAGTCACGGCCGTACACCAGGTTGTAGTAGTCGACCTCGTTCTCATCGGCACCAGTGAACCAAGCGGAACCCTTGACCACGTGCGCGTCGATCAGGTAGCGAACCGGGTTCTTCACGCCAGCAGCCTCGGCCTGCGGGCCAAGCACCATCGGTCCGATGTAACCGGGCACCAGTTCGGGGTGCTGCTTCAGGTCTTCCTCAGTGGCTTCCTCAAGTTCGGCGGGCGCGAACTGGGCTTCCAGTCGCTTCATATCCACCGTACGGTCGCCGGGCACGCCGACGACAATCACTTCACGCCACGGCTCGTCATGCTCTTCATCCTCAGGGTGCTTGACGGTGATCACCACGTTCTTGAGGATGTCGGAAGCCTGCCATTCACGGCCATCAGTACGCGGATGGTCGGCGTTGGCACGCTCGATCATGTTATCGATGGTCTTGGCATCCGGGGTGGCTTCCTTGGAAGCGGCGGGAGTGGTGGAAGCATCGATTTCCGGTAGTTCCGGAGTGCTCAGGGCCTCCACATTCCATGCCTTGCCGGAAGGTGCCAGCGCGAAGGTATCTTCGCCGATCGGCATCGGAGCCAGGAACTCCTCGGATGCGGAGCCGCCCATCGGGCCGGACATGGCGAACACAGGTACGTACTTCAGGTCAAGACGCTGGAAGATACGCTCGTAAGCGCCGCGCTCGTCATAGTAGGCCTTGCGCATGCCTTCTTCATCGATGGTGAAGGAGTAGGCGTCCTTCATGACGAATTCACGACCACGGATCAGGCCGGCGCGCGGACGGAACTCGTCGCGGTACTTGGTCTGGATCTGGTACAGGGTGACGGGCAGGTCCTTGTAAGAGGAGTACATGTCCTTGACCAGAAGGGTGAACATCTCCTCGTGGGTGGGGGCCAGCAGGTAATCGGCCTCGTGGCGATCCTTCAAACGGAAGATGTTATCGCCGTACTCCTCCCAGCGATGGGTGGCCTCGTAGGGTTCGCGCGGCAGCAGGGCCGGGAAGTGCACTTCCTGGGCACCGATGCCGTTGATCTCCTCGCGGATGATGGCCTCGATCTTGTTCAGCACGCGCAGACCGAGCGGCAGCCAGGTCCAGATACCGGGTGCGGCCTTGCGGATATAGCCGGCGCGCTGCAGCAGCTTGGCTGAATCGACATCGGCATCAGCGGGGTCCTCGCGCAGGGTGCGCAGGAACATGGTTGACATACGAAGGGTATTGGAAGTCATGTGTTCCACGATATTCGCGTGAACCGACAAGCCCGCCTGCTATTCGCACTATTCCGACCTTCATCTTGGCATTCGGACTCACTCGTGCAACAATGACGGCTAGAAGGGTAGAAGGGCACGATGACGCAACCGACCGAGCAACAGGGGAATCAGCCGGAATCCTCGGAGCAGCCGGTGTATCAACCGGCCCCAGCATGGGCCCCGCAATTTTCTGCTGCAGCCCCCGCAATTCCCAACGGCAGTTCCACAACAAGCGGCATCGCAACAGCCAATGGCCATGCCACCGTTTGCGCAATCGCCTATGTCGGTCCCGGAACAAGCGGCCTGCCCGTATCAACCGTAACAGCCGGGCCGGGCCTATGCTTCTCCCTGCCCCTACCCGAATCCGGCAATGGCCCAGCCGAACCAACCATCAGTCGCGCAAGAGCGATTCGGGCGTTCGTCGGGACGGCTGACCGCATCACAGGTTATTGAGACATGCGCCACCATTCTTGCCGGCGTAATACTCCTCGGTCTTGCATGGACCAACCCGCAACCGTATGCCCCGGTGGATCTTATCGCCGGCCTGTCCGGAGCGGCCGCGCTGATTGTGGGTGTGCGTTTGCCGCAAGTACGCCCGATGCTGCGTAGCTGGCCGGCATTGTGGCTTGCTTTGGGCGGCATCATTCTGATTGTGGCAGCCGCGCGCTATGAGGCGAGCCTCAAATCGATGAGGACGATTGCCGCGCGTATTGGCGATCTGCGGTGAATCGCGCGGGCGACCTGAGGCAGATTACCAACGTCCGGCGATAGCAGTCCTGCATACGGGGCAGTGCCCATTGCCACCGTATCCGGCAGATAAACGATTGGCAATGATTCGATACCAATCGCGTTCCACGAGCTTGGCCCGGCATTCAGGGTTTGGGCAATACGTGGTATCGCCTTCACGATCATGCACGTTGCCTGTGTACACATAATTGAGTCCCTCTTCGAGGGCGATGTCTCGGGCGCGGGTCAGAGTCTCGTGCGGGGTGGGCGGTACGTCCATCATGCGGTAACTGGGGTGGAATGCGGAGAAGTGCAGCGGCACGTCCGGACCCAAGTGCTCGCGTATCCATGTACATTCAGCATGCAGCTGGGCGTCGTCATCGTTGAATCCAGGGATGAGTAGCGTGGTGAGCTCCACCCACACGTGTTCGCCTTCTGGTGTGCGTGCCTCGTTGACCGCATAGTCGATGGTCTCGAGCACATCGGCCAGATGAGTGCCGGTCACTTTCCAATAGAACTCTTCGGTGAAGCCTTTGAGGTCGATGTTGGCGGCGTCCATGGCCGCGTAGAAGTCGGGCCGGGCTTCGGCGCTCATGTATCCGGCAGTCACGGCGATGGGATGGATGCCGAGCGCTCGGCAGGCTTCGGCCGTGTCGATGGCATATTCGGCGAACACGATCGGATCGTTATAGGTGAACGCCACCGAATCGATGCCTCGGTCGGCCGCGACCTGCGCGATTTTCTCCGGACTGGCTTCCATGCCGAGCCGGTCGAAGCTGCGGGCTTTGGCAATATCCCAGTTTTGGCAGAATCGGCAACCGGAATTGCAGCCAGCCGTGCCGAAACTCAGCACACTGGAACCGGGGTGGAAGTGGTTGAGCGGCTTCTTTTCCACTGGGTCCACGGCGAAGCCGGAGCTGCGGCCGTAGGTGTCGGAGACGATGAGTCCGTCGTGGTTTGAGCGGACGAAGCAAAAGCCGCGTTGGCCGGGCTTGAGGACGCAGCGGCGCGGGCATAGTTCACAGCGAGCGCGGTTGGTACCGTCGTGGAATTGCGTTTGCCAGCGGGCTATGGCGGGGTTACGAACATCTGTGACTGACGCCGTATGACCGCACGATTCCCGATGACCACCCTCCGGCGCTTCGCGCCACCTCTTGCCAGCGGGAGGAGATATGGTTGCTGCGTTAATGCTCGGCATAGGCGGTCACCTCGTAGCGTTGACAGTCGATTTCGCTATCGGTCCAGTCGTAGGAAGGGCGGATACCGGCTTTGGCGAGCAGGTGAGCGACGAAATCGTGCGGATCGGGCAGCTCATCCCACACTTGTGGCAGGAATGTGGCGCTGCGGCCACGACGGTCGGCGAGAATCAGACCGTCTTTGCCGGGGCGTAATACTTCCTCAAGTTCAGTGCGCGAACGTACCGGGCGTTCGACGTTGCTGCCGTCCCGTTTGACGGCGTCGGTCTGAGGTCCGGATTGCAGCGATGCCAGAGTCGCGGTCTTCGAGCCGGTACCGCGCGAATCGGCGTCACAGGAGTTCACTGTAATCGGCTCGGGCTCACCCAAGACGGATACCTCCACGTTGAGCAGCGGGTATTCCGCGGCGGTGACCGGGGTGAAACGTGGGTCGCGGGTGGTGGCATCCACTGCGTGCTCGGCCACGTCCTTGCCGAGCGAGCGGTGGGCGACCAGCGAACCAATGCACCCGCGTAGCCGGCCACCCTCGGTCAGGGTGACGAAACAGGCACCGGGCTCGTTCAGCCATGGGTTTGCGGCAAGAATGGACGCGGTCGAATCAGCGGCGGTCGGATGCTCGATATGCAGCCGTTCCCGGATAGCGGCACGGGCAAGTTTCAGCAGCACCTCACCGTGGGATGGCGTACCCGATGTGCCTAAGTCATCTGCACCGGCTAGAGCATCTGCTTCCGGCTTGGATTCCCACGCGGCAAACGAGACATATCCCACTACCGGCTCGTCGGCGTCTCGCATTGCGGGGCGAGGTTGGCCGGCGAGCGCCACCACGCCGTCGTCGCCGGAAGTGGAACAGCCGAGCTCGAAGAGCCTCATGTCCTTGCGGCCTTTTAACACATCCAGAAGGCCGTTGATCGGGTATGCGCCACAGGCCCGGCGAGGGTGAATCGGCAGATGCAAAGCCGCAATGTCCGCAATGGTCTGGTCATCCAACGCGCGGGCGACTTCGTGCGGATGATAGTGCGAGAGATCCGAACTAATCACGATGACGGTTTCCGGGCCACCCCACAAAGCACGCAACACATCACCCACCTCTTGTGGCGTGGCATCGCCCGCGTTCAACGGCACGATAGTGAGGTCTGGGCCGAGCACGGTCTGCAGGAACGGAATCTGCACTTCTACCGCATGTTCTTGTGCGTGGGTTGGGGCATTGACGATCATTGCGGGAGCCGGCGCGCCCGGACGGGCATGTGTACCGGAGCGCAATGGCTCATTGACAGACAGGCCCAGAGCCTTACGCTCGGCTGCAATGTCTACCGGCACAGTGCCCAGCGGCGTTTCAAACGCCGCTGCCGTGGAACAGGCGACGCCTCGCACGGCCACGCGGTGAGTCGGCCCTACGATTACCGCGCGAGTCACGCTCCCCCGCCCACGCTCCAAGAGCGCGTAAGCGAGCGCAGCTGCCGTGCCGGAATATATGTATCCGGCGTGCGGCACTATTACCGCCCTCGGCACCCCCGCTGGAAGTGTGGGCTCCAACTGTTGCAGAAGCTTTCGGCCGTAATCGAGCTGCTGGTTGATTAGCTGTTTGAGCGCGGTGCGGTCAGCCGGATAAAACGAACCGGCCACCGCTGACGGACGTATTGCGCCAGTGATTTTGCCGCTGCCGTCTGCCGCGCTTGCTGCATCTGACGCACTAGCCACACTGACCGTATCGATTTGCACACCGGCTCGGGCGGCCTCGCGAACCTCATTGTTTCCACGAAATATCTCGGATAGCACCATAACTACCACCTCTTATTCCATGGTAGCTGCTACGGAGCGCTTCTAAAGATCAGAACAACGCGTCCTGGGCGAAGTCATCGTCGGGATTGGCACCGAATTCGTCCGGCTCGGCGGGTTTGAACGCGTTTGCACCTTCATCGGCCAACTGGTCGGAGGCCGCGGCCGAGGCTTCGCGCAGGTCGCCGTCGAGCACCACGGCATCGGGCGAGACGAGGAACATGCGTTCGTTGACGCCGGCCAAATAGAGGCCGCCCAGCGATTCGACTCGGGACAGCGCCACATATCCCATGCCTGGCGCGAAGGTGCGCTTCAGGTCCATGACCGCACGGTCAAGCGTCATGCCTTGCGACTTGTGGATGGTGATGCCCCACGCGCAGCGCAACGGCACCTGGAAGACGGAGGCGAGCACGGTGTCGCCGTCCATCATCTCCCATGTGGCCTGTTTCATGGTGACGATGTTGCCGTTTTCGAATTCCACGATCGGCCAGCCGCCCTTGTTCTCCTGTGCGAAGCCACGCACGGTGCCGAGCGAGCCGTTGACGTACTGGCGATCGGTGTCGTTGCGCAGGGCCATGACAGCCGCGCCTTCCTTGAGTATCAATCGCTCGGGGGCCAACATGTTCTTTTTGAGTCGGTCGACCAGGTTGGCAGGGCCTGCTGTCTCGGCGTGGAACTCGTGCGGCTCAAGCATGATCTGGTTCAGGCGCATGTCGTTGAGATTGTCGGCCTGCCGGTTCACCGGGAACAGGTGGACGGCGACCTGGCCGGGCTCGGGCAGTTTGCCCAGACGAGTGACGAGCACGTCACGGTCGGACTGGGTCACGTCGCCTTCGCGAATGTCGGTGAGCACGGTCAGCAGTTCGCCGGTATCCTGACGGTGCTGTTCGGTCAGATAGCAGATCACCGGGTTGAGTTCGGGCCATACCAGCGATTCGGTGATGAAGCCTTCGGGGTTCAAGCCGGCACGGGCATACCGTTCGCGACTGGCGATGAATTCGGGCGTGGGGGCGATGAGGTCGCGGTTGCGCCCGGACACCGAAACCGGCGGCAGCTGGAAGAAGTCGCCGGACAAGACAACCTGGATGCCACCGAACGGGCGTGGATCACGGCGTACTTCGCGGCAGACTTGGTCGACCATGTCGAACAGCCAAGCGTGCAGCATGGAAACCTCGTCAATGACGAGGATGTCCGTGGCCTGAATCTTGCGTTTGCGCCGGGATTTGATGAGTTTGAGCAGGCTGGCGCTCAGGGCGGTGGCCACGCCGACGCCGCTCCACGAATGAATGGTTTGGCCGTTGATATGCGTGGAGGCGATGCCTGTGGACGCGGTGACTGCTACACTGGCGCCGTCGGCCCGAGCCTGGCGGATGAACTCGTTCAAGACATAGGTCTTACCGGCACCGGGCGCACCGGTCAGGAACACGTTCGCGCCGGCGTTCAGAATGGCCAGGGCTTCGGTTTGGCGCATATCAACCTCTCTAGACTCCCCTCAGGGAGGGGAGCCAAGTACGGCGGACTACTTATTGAGGATGCTGGTGGCTACGATGTCGGCGGCGATGGCCTTGGATGCGGCATCGTCCGGGCCGGGGGCGGGAGCCATAAACGCCTTACGGTAGTAGCGCAGCTCGTCCAAGGACTCGATGATGTCTGCGAGAGCACGATGGCCACCGTTCTTTGGCGGGCGGTTCTCGTACACGGCCGGGTACCAGCGGCGGGCGAGCTCCTTGAATGTGCTCACATCCACGCTGCGGTAATGCAGGTGGCTCATGAGGTTCGGCATGTAATGGTCGAGGAACTTCTTATCGGAGCCGATGGTGTTGCCGGCCAGCAGCGGGCGCACGCCTTCCGGCGTGAAGCGCAGCACGTATTCGGTGACCTTCTGCTCGGCCTCGGCCAGGCTCAGGCCATTCTCCCACTCGTTGATCAGGCCGGAACGGGTGTGCATCTGGCGCACGAAATCGTTCATATGGTTCACGGCCTTCTCGGACGGCTTGATGACGTAATCCACGCCCTCGTCCAGCACATTCAGGTCAAAGTCAGTGGGCACTACGGACACCTCGACGAGTTCGTCGCCGCCGAAGATATCCAAGCCCGTCATTTCGCAGTCAATCCAAATCAGGCGCGAATCCTTTGCGCTGTAAGTTTCTGCATCATGGCTGTCGACCATGGTAAGCCTCTTTTCGTCATGTCACCCGTTATTACAAGAACAGTTCAGACTATACCCCAGCGCATACAAGCTATCTCGAGCCACATACGCGAAAAGGGCCTGCATAAGCAGACCCTTTTCACAAGGAATCAACCCCTAACTAGCGCAAGCTAGCGGGCATCAACCGATCAGTTGTTGTGGAAGCCGGAGTAGTTCGGGGCTTCGGTGGTCATCACGATATCGTGCGGGTGCGATTCGCGCAGACCGGCGTCGGTGATGCGGATGAACTTGCCACGCTCCGGCATCTCGGCGATGTTGTGGGCGCCGATGTAGAACATGGACTGGTGCAGGCCACCGAGCATCTGGTAGAGCACGGCGTTCAGCGGTCCGCGGTACGGCACTTCGCCTTCCACGCCTTCCGGCACGACCTTGTCGCTGGAGGTCACGTCGGCCTGGAAGTAGCGGTCCTTGGAGTAGGACTTCTTGCCGCGCGGGGCCATGGCACCGAGGGAGCCCATGCCACGGTACAGCTTGTACTGCTTGCCGTGCAGGAGCACCTTCTCGCCCGGGGCTTCCTCACAGCCAGCGAGCGTGCCGCCGAGCATCACGGAGGAAGCGCCAGCCACGAGGGCCTTGGCGATGTCACCGGAGTAGTGGATGCCACCGTCGGCGATGCAGGGCACGCCAGCGGCACGGCAGGCCTGGGCAGCCTCGTACACGGCGGTGAGCTGCGGGACACCGACACCGGCAACGATACGGGTGGTGCAGATAGAGCCGGGGCCAATACCGACCTTGACGGCGTCCGCGCCAGCCTCAATCATGGCCTGAGCACCGGAGCGGGTGCCGACGTTGCCGCCGATGATCTGCACGCCGTCGAAGGCGGAGTCGTGCTTCAGGCGGGAAATCATGTCGAGTGCCAGACGGGCCTCACCGTTGGCGGTGTCGACCACGAGCACGTCCACGCCAGCCTCCATCAGAGCGGAGGCACGCTGCCAGGCGTCGCCGAGGAAGCCGACGCCGGCGGCCACGCGCAGACGACCCTGCTCATCCTTGGTGGCGTCCGGGTACTGCTCGGTCTTGACGAAGTCCTTGACGGTGATCAGGCCGGTCAGGTGGCCTTCCTCGTCAACGAGCGGCAGCTTCTCAACCTTGTGCTGGGCGAGCAGACGGTGAGCGTCGTCCTTGGAAATGTTGGACGGGCCAGTGACCAGGTTCTCCTTGGTCATGACATCCTTAACCTTCAGGGTGTCGTAATCCTCGGAGGCGATGAAGCGCATATCACGGTTGGTGATGATGCCGACGAGCTTGTTTTCCTTGTCCACAACCGGCAGACCGGAGATGTGGAACTTGCCGCACAGCTTGTCGAGGTCGGCCAGAGTGACCTCGGGGTTGACGGTCAGCGGGTCGGTGATCATACCGGACTCGGAACGCTTGACCACATCGACCTGAGCGGCCTGGTCGTCGATGGACAGATTGCGGTGCAGCACACCGATACCACCGTTACGAGCCATGGCGATGGCCATCTCGGACTCGGTCACGGTATCCATGGCAGCGGAGAGGACCGGGGCCTTCATCACGATCTTGCGAGTCAGATGAGTGCTGGTGTCCACTTCGGAGGGAATGACATCCGTCTCGTTCGGCAGCAGCAACACATCATCATAAGCAAGGCCGAGCTTGGCGAAAATCGGAGGAAGGGGAGCATACGCCGATTGGGCGTTCAATTCATCGAGGTTTGTAGCCATACAAACACTATATGAACACGCGCTGACCTTCACGACACACGCTTGTGAGCGCTCACTTATCCGCTGCCGGGTCCTGCACCTCACCCGCCTGCGAGTCCCGCGAATCCGCAGGCGAATCAGTCATCGAATCCGCTGCCTGAGAGCCAATCGAATCCCGGCTCTCCCCTACTGCAGACTGCGACTTAACCGTAGCATGCTGCGCGTTCTTGCGTGCGGATTCGAGCGTCAGGTTCTCGGCTTGGATCTCGGGAATACGATGCCGCAGATAGGGGTACATCGTGGCTATGGTCAGCACCACCACGGCGATGGGCATGCCCACGGCCACATGCTGCGCTTTGAAGAACAGAATCGTCAGCGAACCGAATGCGATCAGCGCGGCCCATCCCCACAGGATCAGCACGGCGCCACGCACCGAATGCCCGATCTTCAGCATGCGATGGTGCAGGTGCATACGGTCCGGATGCATGGGCGACTGGCCTTTGGCCAAACGCCGCACAATCGCCAGACACATGTCGAGCACAGGCAGGAACAACACCAGAATCGGCAGCAGAATTGGCATGAACACCGGCAGATAGATGCTGGCATGAATCGAGGCCGGGTCAAGACGTCCGGTCATCACAATCGAAGCGCAGGTGATGAGATAGCCAAGCAGCATCGAACCGGAATCACCCATAAACAGTTTGGCGGGATGCCAATTATGCAGCAGGAAGCCCACGCAGATACCCACCATCATCACGTCGATCAGCGTGGCCAACGAAGCATAACTCGGGGAAGACCGGGCGATGATATACGAATAGGCGGCGAACGCTATGCCACCAATCGCCACGATACCGGCCGCCAGGCCATCGAGGCCATCAACGAAATTGACCGCGTTAATCGAGGCGACAATCAGGAATGCGGTGATCGCCATGGACAGACTCGGCGAGGCGGTAATCAGCGAACCGCCCAAAGGCAGTGAGATGATCTGCAATCCGCCCCAAGCCACGAATACGGAAATCAGCAGCTGACCGGCAAGTTTCAGCATCCAATCGAGATCCCACAGGTCATCGGCCATGCCCAGCAGACTGATCATGATGCCGCCGGCAAGAATCACCCACATCTGGTAATTGCCGTTGAACAATCCCGAGAGAAAAGGCAGCCGACTGGCGAATACGGTAGCCACGGCAAAACCGATCAGCATGCCAAGGCCACCCATGCGCGGCGTGGGAATGGTGTGCACGTCTCGGGCACGCACCTCGCCAACCGCACCGATTTCGATGGCGACGTGGCGAATCAGCGGAGTCACCAGCCAGGTGACGCCACCGGCGATGGCGGCAATCAGTAGGTAGATTCTCATGCGCCGAGTCCACCGCCGTTGAGGTGGAGGGCCTTGCGAATCACGTTTTGGGCGATGACGCCTTCACGCAGGATCTCGATGCCGTCGCGCGCGTACGGATCGGCTTTGACGACGGTGCTGGAGACATGGCCTTGGGTGGGACCGCCGTCCAGATACAGGTCGACTTCGCTGCCGAACGCGTCAACCGCCTCCTGGACGGTCTGCGCGCTTTCGTCGCCGGAACGGTTGGCGCTGGACGCGGCCAGCGGGCCAGTCGCCTTGAGAATCGCGAGGCACAGCGCCGAATTGGGGATGCGGATGCCTTGCGTGCCGGGGCGACCATCGGCGGTGTCGGCCAAAGTCTCCAACGTGCAGTCGGGCCGGGCTACGGCAATCGGCGAGAACGCGCCAGGCAGAAACGCCGCCGACAAACGATTCAGCGGGGACGGCAGGTCGAGACCGAGCTCATCAAGCTGGTCGGTGGATGCGAGCAGTACCTGCAACGCCTTATAGCGCGGGCGACGCTTGAGCCGGTAGATACGGTCGATAGCGGCCTTATTACGCGGATCGCACGCCACTCCATATACCGTATCCGTTGGAATGACGACCAATCCACCATCCCGGATGACACGCGCCGCCTGTGCCAGCGATTCATCCGTGACTTTCAGCGTTGTTCCGCCTTCCACGCTCACGCCACCTCCGTTCGCTTGTGTATTCACAATCTACCATTGCACCATTGCGCCCCGACTTGCATAGTTCATCATCGCTCGTTTGCCGTACTGCCGTTTTCCGATTCGCCCCACACGCACAGACCGTAGATACAATGAGTCCATCCATGCTCTTTCGCGAAATTACAGGAGTGTTCAATGAGCGAAATCAATGCTGAATCCACCACCATGCCTCCCGTCGAACTGCGTATGCCGCGCGCCAGCGAGCGCGAGGAGATGCTCGCCGGCAAACTGTACAATTCGGTAGACCCTGAATTGAATGCCCTGCGCGAGAAGGCCGGCGACCTGTGCGCGCGCTTCAACGCCGCGTCGCGTACCGATCATGCCGCCCGTGCCGCGATTCTCGATGAGCTGCTGCCCGGCCACGGTGCCGGCCTTGACGTGATGGGGCCGATTTTCTTCGACTATGGCTGCAACATCACCATCGGAGAGCGCGTGTTCGCCAACTTCAACTTCACTGTGCTGGATTGTTGCCCGGTGACGATTGGCGACGACGTGCTGTTCGGCCCGAACGTTTCGCTGCTGCCACCGATGCATCCGTTGCGTTGGCAGGATCGTAACGTGAGGCAGGCACCTGATGGTTCCGCATACGACTGCGAGTATGGCAAGCCGATTGTCATCGGCTCGAACTGCTGGTTTGGCGGCAATGTGACGGTAATCGGCGGCGTGACGATCGGCGAGGGTTGCGTGATCGGTGCCGGCTCGGTGGTGACGCGCGATATTCCGCCGCACACCGTGGCCGTGGGCAATCCGGCCCGTCCGATTCGCGAAATCACGGACGCGGACGCCTCCGCCCTGCAGTATTACGCGCAGTAGCAGCGGCGGCCCCGCGCCTGTGGCTACTTCTCGGCGAAGAGATAGCGGTCTCGGCCGGTCCAATCTTTGCCGGTGGAGGCGGTGGCGAAACCTGTGGCCTTGGCATAGGCCACTAATCGCTCGCCTTGGGTGAGATCATGCTCCATAACCAATACGCCGCCGGGCTTGAGCAGGCGCCAGGCGCGCTCAATAATGCGTTCAGGGATGAGCGTGCCGTCTGCCGAACCGCCGTATAGCGCCAGTTCCGGGTCCCAGTCGCGTACTTCTGGGTGTTCGGGGATGTCGGTTTG
>ENA-ORTF01001200-ORTF01001200.1-human-gut-metagenome-genome-assembly--contig:-NODE-1200-length-31437-cov-10.892550_pt1 | contig 31437 bp, 37 predicted proteins | sample MGYA00241908_ERZ509180 | MGnify/ENA primary metagenome ERZ509180 (study PRJEB26280, sample SAMEA2338814) | human gut metagenome | biome: human gut; feature: human-associated habitat; material: faeces... | reverse complement strand
ATAAGCCTCCGTTGAAATATCAATTTCAGTTACGGCTGCTCCCAGTTTATTGAATGCCCGTCCGATGCAGCTCGCTTTCATGGAATGATTCAGTTTTCTGCGGCGCTCTCTGCCGCGTTGGGTGCGATTTCCGTCATGCGCTGCGCCTTCAGCTCTGCGATTTTCTTCGCATCGACGAAGTGGGTGGAATACCACCGCTCAATGTCAGGATCGCCGCTCTTGCTGAAGCGCAGCCGGATCACCGGCTTATGCCCCTGCCCGGATTTCTTTTTGACCGCCCATTGCTTATATACGGTCACGGAGGGCTTGAGGCCGCTTTTCTGCGCGTATGCCCGTATCTCGCGCATGATGAAAGAGAGCTTGCGGAGGTTGACGGTGCAGACGCGCTCCAGATAATCAATGCGCCCGCGCCGCCAGTCCTCGTATTTCTCCTTCGGCAGTACGCCGATCTCCATCAGCACATCCACCGGCGCGGCATAGCCCCGGCGCTGACATTGATGATACACGGCGGAATGTACCTTGCCGGTCAGTTCGCGGTCAGTCATGTCCTGCCCCCTCCTCACCGTTCCGGCTCGCTTCTCTTTGTGCCGAGGCTGCGCTCACATTTCCACAGCGCCATCGGATGCGCGGAGATGCGTGAGAGAATTTCCGCTTCGCCTGCAAAGAGCAGCTCCGGTCTATACTTCTTTTCCGCAAATGCCTGCCAGAATAAAAGTTCGTCTTTCTCCGGGCGCAGCAGACTGGTCAGATAGCGCGTGGTTTCTTCCCGCGCCACCGCCAGATCAAAGTATTCGCCATGCCGCAGCACCGGCAGCAGGTCCGTCTTGATTTTATAAGGTTGGATCTTGCCGATGCCGCTCAAATCAAACCGCTCCGGCACGGTATCCGCCGCGATGACGGCGTACAGCATCACACACTTGCGCAGCAGGGGTTCCTCCGATTCATCGAACAATCCGAACTTGACCAGATTGCTGATGTCGTACAAATCCCTTGCCGCCGTCCGGTTGATGAGCGCAACGATCTTGGAGGCGAATATCTCAATCGGGGCAACGCTGAGAACGGTAAGCTCGCCGTTGTTCCACGGCAGCCTGACAGCTCTCCGCGTGGTCGGCAGAACATGGGCGCGGAGCATATAGTTGATCTCAATTTTCAGATTGTCCTTCATGCCGCCCGCATTGACGTACTCAAACACAAAGGAATCCAGCGCGTGATATGTTTTGCTTTTCAGGCTCGGTCTGTACCCGGCTGCCGCCATGTATTTGCGGATGCGCTCCGTGATGATTTCCCTCTGCGCCAGCATTTCCTCACGCGGCACGTTCTCGGAATAGTCAAGGTCAATGTCCACGGACAGACGCGGCAGATCGAAGATGGTGAGATTGATGGCGGTGCCGCCCTTCAGCGCGAGCGTTTTGGACAGCAGAGCGTCGCTTTCCAGAAAGGCAAGCACGTCCGCAAGGCGGCAGACCTTTTCAAAGGTATCGCGCACAAAGCCAAGCTCCCTGGCCTGCCGTCCCAGCGTAATGCGGTCAAACTGCGTCATGATATGTTACCCCCTTGTCCAGTAAATCCGTTAGCTTTGCAGGCGCAAACAGCTTCCATTTCTCGTTGAGCTTATCCTGCCAGTGCTCCCGCATGAGATACTTTTTGCTGCCGGAGATGTGCCGCTGGCACTCGTCGAAAAAGCTGTCCGGCAGATGCAGCCCATCATTCAGCGCTTCGAGGATATAGCCGGTTTTCTGATACAGAAAGCCGTTCCCGTTCATGACGAGCGCGGAGAGCAGCCGCTCCGGGTCAAGGGAGGGTATGAGCCGGATGCAGCGCAGCGTTTCCTCCAGGCCGGCGATCTTTTCAAAGTCGCGGATGCTGTCTATGACCGCCTGTTCCACGCTGACCACCCGTGCACCATTTATAAGTTTCGTCTGCACCGTCCCATGGGGCGCAACGCGGCGGTAGCTCACGCCGTCATATTCAAAGCTGCGGAAGCGGCTTTCCGTGGCGACGTACACCTCATAGAACACCTGATTGGCATAGCCGTAAAATTCAAAGGCGCTGTGATGGGAGATGCAGGCGTCCTCCGCCAGCTTTGACGCGATCTGATACCGCGTGGGGATCGGCTGCCCGGTCTCCATGCTGACGGTGGCATACAGGTCGCGGCGGATGCGTTCCACATATCCTTTTTTCAAATACGCCGCCGCAAGAGAAGCTGCGGCGCTGCCCGATCCGAGAAGCTGCACAAGCTCCTTTTGCGAAAAGCAGCCCAGCTCCGCAAGCTCCTTATAGTATTTCATCCGGCATCCCTCCTTTGCGTTTCTATTATAGCACGAAAGTATGTCTAATACAATGGCTTTGTGTAAATTTAGAAACGTAGAGCGCTTTTCAATGACGAACAAGCAGAGCGCGGAGCATATCGCTCCGCGCTTGCTGCGTAATATGGCGTTTCTAAAATTGCGCAAAAATATAGCTTTTCAAAATGTTTTGCGCGTTTCTAAAAACGATGCTACCCGTAAATCCTGTCCTGAATCGCGTAGCGCAGGACATGGAGCTTTGCCACCAGCCAGCCCGCCAGCATGGGAAGCCCGTAGGGGCTTATGAGGAACGCGATCACCAGCAGCCCCGCGCCGTAGCTGACGGAATCCACGAAGATGATGAACAGACCGAAGAAGCCGAGAATGGCGGCGGGGATGCAGAGGATGCCGCTGGAGAGGCCGACAACGAACACGAAAAACCATGTGATGACGGCAAGCACCGCGAGGATGGGCGCAAAGAGGATTTTCAAAAGGAAACGCATACCTGTCCCACCGCCGCCCCGGCATCCAGCCGGTTGTCCCGGTAGTGCTCCCGGATGGCGGCTTCAATGGCCTCCTTGCAGCTCACATTGGCATGGAGGGAGGCGTGGTATTCGTTCAGCTCCCCGCGCTCCCGCGCATGGCCGGCGGGATAGGGATAGACCGGCAGCTCCTTGAGCCTTTTTGCCTCGTCCCTTGCCGTGTCCTCGATGCTGTCGCGGATCGTGTCCATATAGCCGGTTGCGTCCACGCTCCCCGCGTGGACTTTTGCGGCGCGCTCGGACAGCTCCTGCACCATCTGCTTTTGCAGCGCCGTGGGCTGACTGACCTCGTTGTGGTAGACAGGCGTAGGCGTGGGAAGGTTTAGCTGATCGGCGGTCTTGATGTCCGCTGCCTCCCGGAACAGGTTCATCAGCTCCGGCAGGTTAAAGAACTTGGCAAACCGCGTCCGCGCCCGGTAGCCTGTCCCCTCGGGCGCAAGCTCGATGGCGGTGGTGGTTTCCCCAAAGGCGGAGGCCCAGCAATCGAAGTGGGTCAGTCTGTTGCGCTTGAGCATATCGTGCTGCAAATACCGCATCATGGTATAGGTTCACCTCCGTTCGGGGCATACGGTACGCCGAGAAAGTCCAGCACCTTACCGCAGCCCAATTTATGGATACAGAAATCGTATTGCTTGGGATGTGTCAGAGCCATGCGCTGAAAGCGGTTCGGCTTCTTTTCCAGATGAACGCCGAACATACAGAACATACAGCCGGTGCGCTTCGCGCCGGTGGTGGTCAGCCTGCCGTTTTCCTCCACGATCTCGCCGTAGACAGAGGCATACGGGATGCCGGTCATTTTGAGATAGGCCAGCACATCCTGCTCTGTCCAGAAAGACATGGGCTGAGAGGTGGGGTCCCGCTTGTGATAGGCGTTGCATCCGATTTTGAGATAGACGCTCTGGCGGCGTGCGCTCTCACAGGCCATGGTCGCAATGATCTGCTTTCTACCGGTTTCCCGGTTATATCTGTGCAGGGGACGCTCCTTTATCCACCTTGCCGTTGAGGGCAACGATCTGCCCCGTCCTGCCGTTGGGGTACTTGGGATCGAGGGCTTCGCCCTGATTGCCCTTTCCGGCATAGGTGTCCGCGATGTTCAGCCAGAGTGTGCCGTCCGGCGTGAGAACGCGCCTGACCTCCCGGAAAATGGAAGTCAGGCGCTCCACATACAGCGCCGGGGTTTCCTCCCGCCCGATCTGCCCATCTACGCCGTAATCTCGCAGTGCGTAGTACTGCGGCGAGGTTACGCAGCAGTTCACGGAATTGTCCGGCAGGGTTTTCAGCACGGTCAGGGCGTCGCCGCAGTAGATGCGGTCAGCCTGCATAGTCGAACTCATCCCTTAGAAGCGTGGTAAGCCCCTCGACAGTCGTGAGGATGTCCCTGCATACGCCGGTCAGCTCAGATATGGCCGGTTCTCCGTCATACTCAAATACGTCGGCGTCCTCATTGTCCTCGTCCACCTCACGCTCTGCGGCATATTCGCGCTCCATGCGCTCGGCATACTCGCAGCAGCGTTCGCCGGGGCAGCAGGGATTATCCGCAGGAACGTAACCGGCGTATTCCGGCTCAATCAGGTCGTTTTCGATGAGGTTGGACAAGTCCGCAAGGTCATGGGACTTGAGGTAATTGAGCGCCATGCCCCAAGAACTGAACATTTCCTCGCAGCGCTCGTCAAAGTCGCGGACGCCTTTATACGCAAGGCGCAGGTAGCTATCCGCGTCGGCTCTGTCTTTGATGTAGCACATGAGCACATTCGCCATCCAGAACAGCTCCAGCTTTTCCTCGATGTGGCGCAGGTAGTCCTCGCCGTGGATCAGGTACAGATTTTCCTTTTTCATGGTGTTACGCTCCTTATTCGTTTAATCAATCAGTTGGAAACGGCCTCGCCGCAGCAGAGCAGCTCCCGGAACAGGCTCTTGCCCATGGGGGTGATGAGGGTGTACGCGCCGCTGTGACCGTTGCGGACGTAATCCCGCACACGGAACAGCCCGCGGTTGCGGGGAAGGGCGTAGGGCATGAGGTTCCCCGCAGGGCTGCGGTAGAGAAACGCCTTTGCCTCCGGCTTGCGGGAGGTGATCACCAGCGAATACAGTCCGGGTTCGTTGATGATTGCCATGCGCTGTTTCCCGCCAAGGGTATCAATAGTACTGACACCCTTTTCATCATCATCCAGACGCTCAACCGTCATGCTCGGATTCCCCAGTTCCAGCGCTTTGCACACATCCGCCGCTACGAACCACGGCTCGCCGTTGAGGTTCAGCGTTCGCACCTTTCCAAAGGCTTCGTTTTCAAAAATCATCAGTTTGTTTTCCATCGTGCAATTCCTTTCTTGTTTTGTTATGCAGTCTGCTCCTGTGGCTTGGTGGTGAGCAGGTCATAGAGTTCCCCGCGGGGGAAGCGGTCTACGAAGGGCAGGATAACGTTGCCATAAAAAAGCAGCCCTTCGCCTTCACCGCTGTGGGTGACATACGAGAGCTGGTGCGGAGAGATATTGAGCTGCTTGGCGAGAATCTGCCGGTCGCCGCTGGCCTGATTGAGCATGAGGATGAAATCGCTGTTTTCAAAGATGTTCTCCACCTCGCGGGAGGAGAGCAGGTCTTTGACATTCTGCGTGATGCCGGTAGGGATACCTCCCCACTTGCGGAAGCGCTTCCAGATTTCCACGGTGTAGGCGGCGGTCTGCTCCTCGCGCAGCAAAAGGTGCATTTCGTCAATGTAGTAGCGGGTGGATTTGTGGGCTTCCCGGTTGACGGTGACGCGGTTCCACACGGCGTCCTGCACGATGAGCATCCCGATCTTCTTGAGCTGCTTGCCCAGCTCCTTGATGTCGAAGCTGACAATGCGGTTGGCGATGTTGATGTTGGTGCGGTGGTTGAACACGTTGAGGGAGCCGGAAGGAAAACCTTATGGAATGCGGGTAAAAGAACGATGGAGAAAGCGAATGCCAACCCTGTAATGGGGCTGGATAGGGGTTGAAACATTACCCCACGCGAAAGCGGGCAGACTTCCATCACGGTCTTTCTTTACGAGAGAATTTACAGAACTTTTGAAGGAGGGAATTGCAAATGAACGGGAAACTGTGTGCACCATCTAACATGGCGCAAAACTGGGAATCCATTGATTGGAATAAGGCGAGCGCATATGTGAAAAAGCTGCAAATGCGTATCGTAAAGGCTCAAAAGGAAGGGCACTACAGCAAAGTGAAATCTTTGCAGTGGATGCTCACTCACTCGTTTTATGCCAAGGCTTTGGCTGTAAAGCGAGTTACAAGCAACAGAGGGAAAAACACATCTGGTGTGGACCACGAACTGTGGCTTACACCGCAGGCAAAATTTGATGCAATCTCAAAACTGAAACGGAAAGGCTACAAGCCGCAACCGCTAAAACGGTGCTATATCCCGAAGAAAAACGGGAAAATGCGCCCGCTTAGCATTCCGACTATGACAGACCGTGCAATGCAAACGCTATACAAGTTTGCATTGGATCCATTGGCTGAAACACTCGGCGACCCCAACTCCTATGGGTTTAGAATCGGCAGAAGCACCCACGATGCCATTGAGCAATGCTTCACTGTTCTAAGCAAAGGAAAATCGCCGCAGTGGGTACTAGAGGGCGACATTAAAGGTTGCTTCGACCACATCAGCCACGAATGGCTTCTCGAGAACATTCCTATGGATACGCAGATGCTGTATAAATGGTTAAAGTGCGGATTCGTGGACACAAAGCAGCTGTTCCCTACAGAGGAAATGGTATTGAACCGAGCATTGAAAAGACCCGCAATATGCAAATCCAGTTGGAACAGCAGCTTGCCAGCGCCGAGGAAGAAGTCAAGCGGCCATTTCCACAGGCAACGGAACTGACTGAAAAGAGTAAGCGTCTTGCGGTGCTGGAGGGACTGCTGAACATGAACGACAAAGACATTGTGACCGACACCGAGCCGGAACAACAGTGTCAGACCGACAATCGACAGCGTGGACAGGAGGAACGATAAATTTTATGATTAAAGGCAGAAAGACCAATCGTATACGCGACCACCCCAAGGATGAAAGGAGTAGTTTTTATGAAAAAATCTATTGTTGCATTGGGCATGGTATTGGCGCTGTCCGGGTGTGCAGCGACAGCGGATGAAACTCTTGCGGCTGAACCGGCTGCACTGGTGGAAATCTCACCGGCCACCGAAGAAACTGCGCAGCCGGTGGAAGCTGCTGCAACTGCTGAACCTGCGCAGACAGCAACCCCTGCGCCGACACCCGAACCGACACAGGCCCCCACGCCCGCGCCGACAGCAGAGCCTACGGCAGTCCCCACCGCAGAACCCACGCAAGCCCCGGTGGAGGAAACCGTAGCCGCCACTCCGGCACAGGTTAGTATGAGTTATGGTGCGGTGCCGTTCGACCTTGCAGCCGGTACGGAGCAATGGTGGAGCATCGACAGCAGCGACAGCGCATACTGGGCCGTACAGGCGAACATCAACGCCATCCGTGCGGCGGCGGGACTTTCCCCGCTGGCAATGGACGGCGGGCTGAGCGCGGCGGCAGATGCCCGCTGCGAGAGCTTTGTCGCGGGCGGTGCGTTCGACCACAGCGGCATGACCACCCGCAGCGAAATCTGCGCAGCCGGTCCTATCGGCTCGGCCAGCAGCGTATGCAGCTATTGGCAGAACAGTCCTGCCCACTATGCCAACATCACCAATGCCAGCTTTACGAGCATGGGTGTGGCCTGTTGGTTTTGCTCCACCGCCGAGGGGCAGTATACCTACTGGACTGTCACATTCAACTAAAACTCCTACTTGTTTTCATACACAAATTATGATATAATTTCTGTATGAAAGAGAGGTGCTATCTATGCCGAACATTCGTTCCAGCGCAGATTTGAGAAACAACTACAATGACATTTCCTCTTACTGCCATGCCTACAACGAGCCGGTCTTTATTACCAAAAACGGTAAGGGCGACCTTGCCGTTATGAGCATGGAAACCTACGAGGAAATGGCGGGCCGCATTGAACTGTACAGCAAGCTGCAAGAGGGCCTTGCCGACGTGGAAACCGGGAACACGCGCCCCTTTGCCGATGTTATGGCTGATTTGCGCCACCGCAGGGAGCGCAGATGAAATACAACATTCACATTACCCACGCTGCCGAGCGCGATATGGCGAACGCCTACGACTATATCGACCTTGTACTGAAAAATCCAACTGCCGCCGACAAGCTGTTGGATGTGGCCGACGAAAAAATCGGAGCACTGGCAGAATTCCCGCACAAATTTGAAGTCGTTTCCGACAAACTGCTTTCCTTGTGGGGAATCCGCTTCACCATCGTTATGAATTACCTTGCGTTCTATACGGTGGACGATGCCACGCAAACGGTGCATATCGTGCGGTTTCTCTACGGCAAAAGCAACTGGATCACCATTCTGAAAACAGAGGCAGCAAACGGAAGTTTGCCGGTGTTCTCATAACCGAATATTTTATCTGGGCGCTCACTTTTGTGGGCGCTTTTCTTTTTAGGAGGACGTTATGTCTTACGATGATATTATTGAAGTTTTGGCCGCTGCGCTGCTCGAAAAAGCAGAAACCGTAGGCTGTCTTGAAGTGCTGGACGGTTTCAGCCAGCGCCCAGACACAGAAATTGAAGTCAGCGCCCCAATCAGCGAGGAAATGCTGGCGTTGCCGCTGGACAAACAGGAGTGGCCGGAAGAGTGCACATCGATTTTGAAAGAAAGCAGTGCGGCCACGCTGGGCGAACTGGTGGAATATCTGAACCACTGCACAGCCACGGGGAAGAAGCTGAATGTTTCCGAAGATGCAGCGGCAGCCATGTTCCCGGCGCTTATCACATTCTGCTATGATGCTGCGGATATGAACGGTAAACGCTTCTTTTGGGAATATATTCTTGAAAGCAATTCTCTTGTTTTTGAGGATGCCGAATGACCCTGCAGGAGCAGCTCTGCGAAAAAATGCGGGTGGAGCAGAGCGCCTATTGCCTATGGCTGACCGCACAGCCGCCAGAAGAAATTTTACACCACGCCTACGAGTACAGCGTCCGTGAGGACATTATTCTTGCAACGGAAGAAATGAACCTCACCCCTGCACAGGTGCGGGCGCTGCTGAAATCTCCCGCGCCGCTGGCGGATGTGTATAAGGATTTTTCCAAGCTGGAAACCGATTATATGAGCATTGTGGCTCAATGCGTGGAAGACCGCGCAGATGACTTGCTGAAAAAGGAACAGCAGCAGAACCCACCCAAAGTATATCGACAGTCCGTCACTTATGCCCGCGAACACGGCGAATTGCAGCAGTACCATGCGTCTTGCCACTTGAATGAAAGGTGTCGGGACGAGATTGACGCAGCGCTTGCACAGCGCTTTGATGGTATGCGGCTGGGCGCGGGTGCTGTTGAGCAGGTAGTGGCGGAATATGGGCTGGAGCGCACAAAATATGTGTTGGCAGCGGCCATTCAAACCCGTGATGGAGATGGTCGAATTTCTCGCACGAATAGAGAATGGGCAGATTCCATTCGCACGATCAAAGATATGGATCGCCGTGGATTTGACCGTTCCTGTTACTACGCTGACCTACAAGCGCATACCTGCCTATTGGACGGTTTTGTAAACCAAGTGCGAAAATTTGAAAGAGCCAAAGCCCAGCCCGCTCAGGATACCCCCGAAAGATAACCGCAGCGTCTGCATTTTGCAGGCGCTTTTTTTCGTGAAAAAATCTCTGTTTTGAAAGGATTTCACAATGAAAGAAACACATTATAAATTGAAGCATCGCGTTACCGCGCTGTTTGCGGCGGCGGTAATGCTCTGCTCCATGCTACCCGGTGCGGCGTTTGCGGAGGAACCCACACCGCAGCCCACCGAGGAAACCGTGCAGATGGAGCAGCAGACCGAGCCGTCTGAAACAGACAACGGCCAGACCGACGAGAGCAGCCCCGACCCCGGCGAGGATGTAACCGAAGCCACTCCGGAAACGGCGGAAGAGCAGCCCGCTGAAGAAGAAATCCCTGCTGCTGTTGTCGGCGCGGAACTGTACACTGACTATAATGCCGACGTTGCCGCTGCCGACAAAGGCGGCACCAAACTTGTCACCAGTACAGGCGTAGAAACCACCGTTACCATTTACGACACTTCCAAGGATCCCCGTCGTACTTATAACACCGACAATAGCGGCAAGGCGGCCAACGAGGATAGCTACACAATCACGCCCACAGACGGCGTTATGAAAAATGACCGCACCTTGGGCGAAATCAGCATCTCCAAGGTTGACCTTGATGCCGTGCGGTATGTGGGCGGCAGCACCGCCCACGGCACAGCCCTTGCCAGCGGGCAGGCTCACGGCGATGCCGCGCTGGACGGCGCGGTGTATGACCTCTACGCCGCCGAAGATATTACGCACCCCGATGGTGTGACCGGCGTGGTGGACTACTCCAAAATTGTGGATACAGACGGCAATCCCATCTGGCACACCACAATCCGCGACAACAGCGGGCAGTGGGTGTCTGATTATTTACCCGTTCTGAAAAAAGACCACCTTGTAGCCAGCGCTAAAATCGAGAATGGCTGGCTGTGCTTCAGCAATTTGTACCTCGGCAAATATTATGTCGTAGAGCGCTCCACCGGCGTGGTTATCCCGCTGCGTGACGGCGCTCTTGCTGTTTCCGGCACCTATCCCACCGTGGACAGCCGCATCAAGGCAGCCACCGGGCAGACCGCCGCGTTTGCCAAGAACGGCAGCGGGCAGTACACGGATTGGGTGTACAAGAACAAGTTTTCTACAGTCTCTAAAGGTAAAGCGTTGGATGGCTCTTGGACTTACGATGCCTACTACCTGTCCTTTGCAGGCGGCTACCTTTGCGATGAACATAACTACTACATCACGCCCGCCTATTCTGATGAGGGTTGGTATGTAGAAAAGACCACCTTTGCCGACAATCGACAGGCAGCCGGTGAACAGATCGACAAGACCAGTTACAGCGCCAATTACCACATCCATGCTGATAACGCTTTGGCCGAAAGCCAAGACCAAGTTGCCAAAGGCAATGTGGAAATCAGTAAAATCGTATCCTCCAGCGGCCAAAGCAACGGACTGGAACTGGAGGGCGCGGGCTTTACGTTCTTCCTTGTGTCCGACCTGTCCAAAGCAGAACAGTTTGAACAGACCCGCAGCGGCAGCTACACCCTGCAAAGCATTTTGGATGATGTCACCTTTGCATGGGATAACGAACTGAACGATGTGGTTATGGCCACGAGCATTGCCAAGGTTGACGGCGCTGCATCTTCCCAGAGTTTTGAGGTCGTGCGCAGCAAGGATGCCAACGCAGATTTCACCGAGCAGCAGACCTTAAAATTCTACAATGACCGCGAAAAGGCCAAAGTCGGCGTATACAAGGTTGACTCCGAAACCGGCAATTACCTTGCCGGTGCAGTGTTCAACCTGTACGCTGCCGACGATATTTACAGCGTGGACGGCAAACTGCTGTTTGCAGCGGGCGAACTGGTCGCCACCAGCCCAGAAACTGGCGCAGACGGCTACACCTATTTTGACTGCGATATTCCTATTCGCGGCGAGTATTACGGCAGCAGCATCCGCAAGGACGCCACCACCAACAGCGGTAATTACATCGTCAAGGAACTCCGCGCCCCTCTCGGCTATGCCATTGCGGAGCGCATGGAGTTTGAGGTGCTGCCCAACGGTGAGGTGCAGACCTTTGAAATGTTTGATGATACCATCAAGGTAAAAATTTCCAAGGTAGACATCACCACCAACGAAGAACTTCCCGGCGCAGAACTGGTTATCAAGGACAAGGACGGCACCGAGATTGACCGTTGGATTTCCACAAACGGACCACATTATGTGGAAAAGATGCCAGCAGGAGATTATACACTGACGGAAATCACCGCACCCAACGGCTACAAGGTTGCAGAAAGTATCGACTTTACCGTTCTGCCCACCGGCGAGATTCAGACCGTGGTAATGAAAGATGCCCGCGAGGACACACCGACACCTACCCCCGACAACACGCCGACCCCGGACCATACTCCGCAGCCCACGCCGAACACGACCCCAGCGCCGACATCCGTGCCCGCTGCACCCACTGCAACACCCACGCCGCTGCTGACGATTCCTAAGACCGGCGACAATTCTTCGTTGGGACTGCTGCTGGCGATTGCGGGAATCTCTCTTGCAGGGCTACACGGTCAAATATGGCCCGCGTGTGGAACACATGGCCGTGCGCCATAAAGACGCTCAACGAAATATACGCATTGACCGGCTCGACCCGCGCTTTTCCGAGACAGCGCTGCGGGAGTATTACCGCCAACTGCACCGCATGCCCACCGAAATGCAGCAGGAATACCGGCAGGAAAACGCCCCGGAAAAGCCGAAATGGCAGCCCACAGAATTACAGCCCACTGTGCAGCGGGCGAGGTATCGCGGCAAGCTGCCGCGCCGGTATCCGAAGGTATCCGGCTTTATGGCTTGCTACTATCACTACTGCGCCCTGCTGCGGAAAGCCTACCACGGCAAGGCAACAAAGCGCTGCTACTTTTTGCTGCGTGAGGATTTTCTGCTGTTCAGCCGATACCAGCAGCAAACGAAATTCCTATGGGAAAACCATATTGAAACTATGGATGAACTGCTGGCCTACAAGGAAAATGCAGAAGTCCAAATCCAACAGCTTGCCCGCCAGCGCAAAGTTCTGTATCGCCAAAAACGTGAGCCGGAACGTGCCGCGCGGGAAGAAAAAATCAAATCACTGACCCAGCAAATGAAAGCCCTGCGCCATGAGGTTTACATCTGTTCCGACATCGAAACAGATGCTGCCGAGGTGCAGGAAAAACTACGGCAAGCAGAACTTGCCGCACAGGAAGAACGAAATGAGGTGAAACAAGATGAACAACGGAGGCGAAGCAGCCGATCAGATGGTGCGGGAAGCCTTACAGGTTACCGAAGTAGCCATTAAGCTGTCTGCGCTGGGTATTAAAAATGCACTGGCCTTATCGCTGGCCTATGCCAAGGAAAATCCTAAAGTGAAAGGCAAAACTAGCCTTGACCGTCTGTTGCGGGAGGGAAAGGAACTAAAAATTATTGCCCTGCAAAGCAAAGACGTGGGACAGTTTAAGGAATTGGCCAAGCAGTACGGCGTTTTATTCGCGGTCATCAAGGATAAGGCACAGAACGAAAAAGTTGACGTCATGTTCAAAGCCGAAGATGTCGCCAAACTGAACCGTATCTATGAGCAGCTTGGGTATGCCATTCCCAAGGTCACTACGGCAGACCGAAAAAAAGACCCAACCCGCCGTCAATCCGGCGACAGCTTGTTGACGCGCGGGAAGAATCCTTTGGATATTGACCCACGCCCATCTGTGCGAGCCACAATTATGGCACTGAAAAATGCAGCGCAGAAGGCAGAACAGGCGCAGGAAAAAGTGCAGGATATTACTGCGAAGGAGGAGCGATAAATGTACGAACAGCAATTGCCCATCGAGGAGTGGAAAGCCAAAAAGCAAGCCGAACTTAAAGAAACCATTGCGGCGCAAAAATCCGTATTGCAGGAAGTTGTGCAGGATGGCCAGCGCCTTGCCGACTATCTGTACGGCAGGGGGCGGCTTGGTAGTCATATCACATCCGGCAATGCAGCACTTGTGCTGCAAACCCTGCCGCAAGCGCGGGCCGTATTGACCGCCAAAGACTGGGATAAATTCGGGCGGCGCGTAAACAAAGGGGCAAAAGGCATCCCGCAGCTTGTGCGCGTCAATGGTTATTATAATGTCGGCTCAATTTTCGATGTGTCCATGACCTACGGCAATAAGCCGTATCCGATTCCTGAAATTAAGCCGGAGCAGATGGACAAGGCCATCAAGGAACTGGAGCGCCTTTCCCCGGTCAACATCATATTTCAAAACGAGGGCGTTGTCGGGTACGATGCCGAGCAACACGCGATTGTGTTCCCAACGGCCATGCCGCAGCGTGAAGTGCTGGCACGACTGCCCGCCGAAATCGTCATTGCAACCGCAGAGCAGCACACGCCGGGTATCTCCCAAGCGCCTTATCTGCGAAAAACAGCAATGGCCGTTTCGGTGGAGTTTTGCGGGCGGTTTTCCCTGCCGATGCCCGATACCGCTGCCGCTACACTGGACGGGATGGACACCCACATTCCACCCGGTGAGGAACGCAAAACACTGGAAGAAATTCGGGAACTGTCTGTGACTATTGGAGACACTGTGGAAAAGGCACTCGGTTTGCAGCGCGGCCAAAGCTCACCGCAGCGGGACGAGGCCCGCTAAACATCATGCGCCCGAATAAAGACCGCCGCACAGAAATTATTCTGTACGGGCTGTTGCTGATACCGCTGCTGTTTGCTGCCGCAGCGCTGGCACAGGCAACTGAACAGGCGCAGGGGCTGGCAGAAATCACCGTTGTACTAAGCTCTATTCTCAACAATCCTATGGCATTGAAATGGTGCGCCAGCACTCCAAAATTTCTGCTGGCGGTGCTGGTGCTTTATCCGTTGGCCGTCTACTGCTATATGCTCGACCAAGCAGACCGCCACCCCGGCGCGGAACATGGTACGGCCAAGTGGGGCAGCGCCCACAGACTAAACATCAAGTACCGCAACACCAAAGACTCCAAAGAAAATTACATCTTGACCGAGAATGTACGCTTCAGCACCGACAGCCACGCGCATAAACATAATCTCAACATTATCGTAATCGGCGGATCTGGCAGCGGCAAGACACGCTTTTATGTGAAGCCCAACGCGCTGCAACTGATTGGCTCTTATCTTTTTCTGGACCCCAAAGGGGAGTTGACACGCACCCTCGGCAGAATCATGGAAACGAAAGGTATCAGCGTGACAGTGCTTGACCTTGTGCATTTTCAAGGCCATTACAATCCGATGGCCTATCTCGAAACCGATGAGGACGCCATCAAGCTGGCGTTCGCCATTGTCAACAACACCAAACCCAAGGATGCCCCCAGCAGCGGTGATAAGTTTTGGGATGATTCTTCTGTGCTGCTGATCTCCGCACTGATTCTCTATCTCATGTACGAAGCCCCTGCCAGTGAGCAGAATTTTTCCACATTGATGTATATGATTCTGAATTGCCAAGTCAGCGAAAATGAAATGGTCGAGAACCCCTTGATGATGCTGTTTGGAGAACTGGAGCGCCGCGACCCGCAGCACCCCGCTGTCCTGCAATTCAAGTCTTTTATGTTGGGTGCGAAAAAGACGCTGCAATCCATTTTGATTTCGGCAGCGGCAAACTTGTACATGTTCAACTCCCGCAAGTTTGCAGAAATGACTTCGCGCGATGAAATGTTCCTGCCGCGTATGGGGCTGGAGCAGCGGGCATTATTTATTGTTTTGCCCGACAATGACACAACTTTTAATTTCATTGCGACGATGCTCTACACGCAGCTTTTCGACCAGCTTTTTCGTTTGGCAGATTCCACGCCGGAATACAACGGTGCGCTGCCGGTTCATGTGCGGCTGATGATGGACGAGTTTGCAAATGTTGCACTACCGAAGAATTTCAAGAATATTCTTGCTGTTTGCAGAAGTAGAAATATCAGCTGCGACATTATTTTGCAGAACATCGCCCAGCTAAAAAGCCTGTTCAAAGACGATTGGGAAGGCATAATCGGAAACTGTGACACCCTGCTTTACCTCGGCGGCAACGAGTACGGTACCTACGAATATCTTTCCAAAATTCTCGGCAAGGAAACCGAACGCACCAAAAGCCAAAGCATTGGCAAAGGCAGCCGGGGCAGCAGCAGCGACAGCCTGCAAACCGCTGGTCGTGAACTGTGTATGCCAGATGAAATTCGCCGTATGCGTGACGATGAGTGCCTGCTGCTGATGCGCAGCGAGGACCCGGTCATCGACAAAAAGTATAATCTGCTTCATCACCCGAATGTAAAATATACATCCGATGCAGGAGGTGAGCCTTATGTAATGCCGCCCGACTATATGGGCGACGCCGTCACTATCACGATGGGTGCTGTTGCTGCCGCGACAGCACCCGAAATCACCGAAGAAATGTACGAACAACTCGACTACTTAGAAAAACACCCGGAGGAAAATTATTATGAAAATGAAGAAAACTTCTCTCAATACGACCAAGGTGACTGACCGCAAAATCAAGCGCCTTTATCTTGTGGCGGCGACGGTGGTTGCCGCTGCTTTTGTTATGGCCATGCCTGCCTTTGCAGATGATCCGCTGACGACCATCAACAATCTGAGCGACTTTGTGTTCAGCGCCATCAAAGCCATCGGCGCGATCCTGCTGGGCTTCGGCATCGTGCAAATCGGCCTTGCCCTCAAAGGCCACGATGCCAGCCAGCGGGCGCAAGGCTTTATGACGTTCTTCGGTGGCGTGGTCATTTACTTTGCAAAGGATATTCTTGATATGATTCTGTAAGCGATGCCGTCTAGTTGACTTTTGTGCTAAATAAGCGTATAATGTTTAGCGTGAAAGTCAATTTGAGAGAAGGTGTGTGCTATGGATTCTACAACGAAGATTATAGAGTTGGCTTCCCAAAATAATGGCATCGTAACTGCTGCTATGATTTCTTCTGCCGGAATATCACGCGGAAGTTTGAAATATTTGGCCGATACAGGCCGATTAGATCAGGTCTCCCGTGGGGTATATACCCTGCCGGAAGTTTGGGAGGATGAATTTGTATCCATTCAAGAGCGATATAAGCGTGGTGTATTTGCATTGGATACCGCACTGTTTCTGCATGATTTAACTGACAGGACACCACACAAGTTTCACATGGCATTTCCCTATGGATATAATACATCCAGTCCAAAAGCAGCGGGGATTTTATGCTCTTGCAAGAAAGAGCCTTATTACAGTCTTGGAATCGCGCTGGTTGACACCCCTGCCGGAAATACAGTCCGGGCCTACAATGCAGAAAAAACCCTATGTGAAATTCTAAAGCCCATCAGCCACACGGATATTCAGATCATTACAGATGCATTCAAGCGGTACGCTGGCCGTAAAGATAAGAACATTCCTTTGCTTTCGGAATATGCTCATCAACTACGCGTAGAAAAACGGCTGCGTCCTTATTTGGAGGTACTATTATGAAAAACGCTATGCAGCTGAAAGCGATTATGAAAAAGCTGGCGAAAGAAAACCAGATTTCCGCACAGCTTGTTTTGCAAAATTATATGCTGGAACGATTCTTGGAGCGGGTATCATTATCCCCGTATCGGGATAATTACATCATCAAAGGTGGCTTTTTAATTTCCTCTATGGTGGGGCTGAACTCCAGAGCGACAATGGATATGGATGCAACCATAAAGGGTTATCCAGTTACGCAGGATGCCGTCCAAAAAATGATAGAGCAGATTCTCACCGTTCCTGTTGACGATGACATCACATTTACATTCAAAAGCATTGGTGAAATCCGGGAGGGTGATGAATATACTGGATACCGCGTAGCTTTGACAGCCGATTTTCCGCCTATGGCAGTTCCCTTAAAGCTGGACATCACTACTGGCGATAAAATCACACCACGCGAAATTCAATATGACTACAAGTTGATGCTGGAAGATCGTCATATTCAAGTTATGGCATACAATTTGGCCACCATTCTGGCGGAAAAGCTGGAGACTGTAATATCTCGCAGTGACCAGAATACCCGGCCAAGAGATTATTATGATGTCTATATCCTTACCAAACTGCAAGCAGAAAATATAGACTTTCCCGCTTTAGGGGCGGCACTGATGGCTACAGCCAGTAAGCGAGGCTCTGATTCGATTTTGCAAGATTATAGAGCAATTGTGGAAGCGGTGCGAAACAGCGAGATTATGCGTAGGCAATGGGATAATTACCGAAAAGATTTCGACTACGCTTCCACCATCAGCTTTGATGAAGTGTGTGATGCAGTTGCTTCTACAATGGACACCCTAATAACAAACAATTTTTTTAATTAAGCTATGCAGTCGGCAGACTTTCTGTCGGCTGTTTTCTTTTATCTGAAAGTGGGTGAAAACTTGAATCAAAACTGGATCGTTGAGAATCTGAACAATGCTTTTTCCACATGGAATGGAAAGCTGGGCGAGTTATGGGGGCTGGTGACAACCGGCCCCCAAACTTTTAAGGGCGGCGCAGTGTGGAGCGTGATGCAGACACTGCACAATGGTATGGTTGGCATTGGCTATGCACTGGTCGTGCTGTTCTTTGCTATATCGCTATGCAAAAACACAATGAATTTTCACGAGTTAAAACGCCCCGAAGCTGCTATCCACTACTTTCTCCGCTTTGTGGCGGCAAAGGCACTTGTGGGATATGGCATGGACATTATGCTGAATGTGTTTTCCATCTGTAACGGCATCGTCACAGATATGGCCGACAGCATGGGCGGTATCTCAGAAGCTATGGTGTCGCTGCCCGCAGAAATGCAAACGGCTATCGAAAATGTGGGATTTCTCGCCAGCATACCGCTATGGCTCGTAACGATTCTCGGCAGCTTGTTCATTACGGTGCTTTCCTTTGTAATGATCCTTACCGTGTATGGCCGTTTTTTCCGCTTGTATATGTACACAGCGCTGGCTCCGCTGCCGCTGGCGGCTTTTGCGGGGGAAAGCACACAATCCGTGGGCATATCATTTTTGAAAAGTTATGTCGGCGTGTGCTTAGAGGGTGCGGTCATTGTGCTGGCCTGTGTGATTTACTCGGCATTTGTCAGTACGCCGACAGTAGCCAGCGGTGAGGCCACTACCATCGTGTGGAGCTACCTTGCCGAAACCGTGTTCAATATGCTCGTATTGGTTGGCCTTATCAAAGGCTCTGACCGAATTATCCATGAAATGATGGGGTTGTAATATGCAAATTCCGATAAATAAAGAAATCCGCCATTACCAAGAGGAAATCTTTTTGGGGCTGAATCTGCGGCAGATGATTTGCTCTGGCGCGGCCATTGCCGTGGCAGTTGCGGTTTATTTGGGGCTGACCCCGCTGCTGGGGCATGAAACGGCGGGCTGGGTCTGCATTGTGGCCGCTGCGCCGATTGCAGCAACAGGATTTTTTACTTATGACTGTCTGACCTTTGAAAAATTCCTGCTTGTTGTAATAGACAGCACAGTTATCAGAAACGATTGGCGGTTATGGAAAACCGAAAACAAATATTGCAAAAAGAAAAAAGGTGATAAGCATTGAGACTAAGTGAGTACGCATCTACGCGAAAAACGCGCGGCAGCTATAAAATGCCCCGTTCCGTGCAGCAGAGCATCCCCATCGACAGAATCTATGCAGACGGTGTTTGGCAATCGGAAAATGTGTTCAGCTTGATGTGGCAAATCAGCGACATCAACTACGCCATGCAGAGTGACGCGGCCAAGCAGAATATTTTAACGCAGCTTGGCACGGTCTACGCGGGCATCCCTGCTGACTGCTGGATGCAAGTCTGCATCGTCAGCCAGCGCATGGATGAAAAAGCCTTTGCCCGTGATGTGCTGTACCACCGCGAGAACGACGGCTTTGATGCCCTCCGCGCCGAGCGTAACCGCCAAATCAAGGCCAACGCCCGCGAAAATGGAAATGTGGTGCAGCATAAGTACATCATCGTGTCCACGAACAAACCCGGCGTAAAAGAGGCCCGCGAACGCTTTGTACAGGTGCAGGGGCATTTGCTGTCTGCATTTTCTGCCTTGGAATGTGCCGTCACGCCGCTGGACAACCGCGCACGGCTGGAGGTACTGCACAAGTTTTTCCGCATTTCCGAGGAGGGTCGTTTTAACTTCGACTTTGATAATTGCGCCAAACTGGGGCAGGACTTCCGCGATTCTATCGCCCCGGACTGCATCCGCTTTTGCAAAAAGCATATTGAAATCGAGGATTTTTATGCCAAGTGCATGACGATCAGCGAGTACCCGCAGCAGCTTGATGATAAGTTTATCTCCGCACTGCTTCAGCAAGTGCCATACATTGTGTTATCAATCGACATTGAGCCGGTGGAAACCGAGGATGCTTTCAAAGAAATTGACAATGCGCAGATGAAAACCGATGCCGAGAAAGTCCGTTTCAATAAGAAATCCGTGGAAAATCTGGACTTCACTTCCTCCGTACCGCAGCGGACGCAGGAACAGGATCGCATCATTGCCAGCATCCGTAAAGAAATGACGGAAAATGACCAGCAAATGTTTTTGAGCCTGCTCACCGTCACTTACTTTGCTGACACACTGGAAGATCTCGCGCTGGAAACCGATGCACTGAAAACCACAGCAGCAAACTATAATTGCAGATTTACAGAGCTTTATTTTCAGCAGGAAAGGGCCTTTAACACGGCCATGCCCTACGGTCTGCGGCGCATCGAGAGTGTTCGAACAATGCTGACAAAATCGCTGACTGCCCTTGTGCCATTCAATACCCAAGAAATCCTTACTCCGGGCGGCATTTGTTATGGCAGAAACGCGGTCACGGGAAACCTTATCATCGGGCTGCGCACTACCCTCGTAAACGGCAATGCGATGGTAGTCGCTACCTCCGGCGGCGGTAAATCCATGTTTGTTAAGCTGGAAATTTTGATGCTGTATCTGCGCTTCACAAAAGCACGTTTCTATGTCGTAGATCCCGAAAATGAGTACGCGCCCCTCGTGCAGGAATTGGGCGGCGAGGTTGTGAATATCTCGGTGGACAGCGCTACGCACTTTAATCCGCTTGACTTCAAATACGATAAGGCAACGAAAATTCCTCCCCATGTTGCCAAGGCAGAATTTGTGTTGAGCCTGTGTGAGCAGATAATGGGCAAGGAGCATATTCTGGCTGGTGATAAAAGTCTGATTGACGATGCCCTTGAAAACATCTACAAACCCTTGATGGAATCCCACTATACCGCGCCATGCCCGACTATCAAGGACTTGTGGATGGCACTGAACAATCAGCGCGATAAACGGTCAAAGGAAATCGCGCTTGCATTGCGGATTTTCGCCACCGGCAGTATGCAAGCGTTCGCCCAGCCCACCAACGTGGACATGAGCAACCGCCTGATCTGCTTCAATATCCAAAGTTTGGGTGAGCAGCTTAAACCTGTTGCCATGCTGTCAATGCTGGAGTACATCAACACCGCTGTTATGAGCAACGAACGCAACGACCCCAAGGCCGCCACATGGGTATACTTTGACGAAATCTATCTGCTGCTGCGCGATTCTTTGAGCGCCAATTTCCTGTACACAAGTTGGAAGCGATTCAGAAAGTACAACGCCTACGCCACCGGCATCACGCAAAATGTGCAGGACTGCCTTACCAATGACACCGCCTATGCCATGCTGGCAAACTCCGAATTTGTGGTCATGCTGCGCCAAACCAAGGACATTGACAGCGTGGTGGAGTTGTACGGACTGTCCGAGCCGCAGCGGAAATATTTGCTGTTGGCCCAACCCGGTGAGGGTATCATCAAGATGGGCAACAGCCTTATCCCATTCAACAACCCCCAACCCAAGGACACTAAGACATACAAGCTGCTTACCACAAAACCCGGTGAAATGGAGTGAAAATATGAGCGAGAACGAAATCCGCGTGCTGTATGTGCAGCCCGGAAAATACCCGGAAGAACGCACAATTCCCAACACATACGAAGCACGACAGAAACTTGTAGGCGAAGATCTAACCGTTTGCCACCCGTGGCGGGATAACGCTTGCATTATCAGCAATGACGCCGCGCAGGACCTTGATTTGCCGCCAAACCGTCTTTATGGGTATGATGGCTGCATTGCCGGGTCTTTCATTGTTTGTGGGGATAGTGATGACGGCCTTATCAGTCTGACCGATGAACAGATGGCCTATTATGAAAAGCTCTACCACCACCCAATCGCCTTTCTCCCTATGGTACACAGCTTCCTGCCGATGAAATGCACCCCCGAACAGTATGAGCAATTCCAGCGTGACGGCAACAAACTGAAAGTCAAGCCCATCGACCACGGGGAGCGCTAACACCATGATTCTACACAGACAAAAAGCGGGGTGCCGCTCGCCGTAGAAATCAAGAAGCACAACTTTTATATAAAATAGGAGGATACCACCATGACCGACCCTAAATTTATGCCCCCTCCCCAACGTAGGGCATACTTAACCCACCTTAACCGCTGCAAGGTGATGGACAGCTACCCGGAATATACGCGCCAGTTGGACGATGTGGTAATTGACGATGCCCGGAATTAAAGCAAAGCGCAAGCAGCTTGTGCGCAAAACGCTTATGCGGGCCAAGGCGCAGAGCGAACGCACCGCCGAGCAGCGGCAGGAATCCCCCGAAGAATACGCACAAACCGAGGTGCAGCAGGGCATTTCCGATGTGGCTGCCCGTACAGGCAACACCGCCAAAAGCACCGCCCGCATGAGCTACCGCAAGTTTCGTGCAATGCAGGAGAAGCGGAAAAATCTCACCTTGCAGGGCGGCACCCAATCTGCATCGAAGCCGACTGAAAAAGAGAAAGTCACTGTTCCAACGCAGACCGAGCGCAGGGAAATGTTCAAAAAGCAGCGTTTCCGGCAAAAGGCCATCGCAGCCAAAACACCAGCGTCGCAAGCCACTGTGCCGCTATCGGCCACACCGGCACCGCCGCCCTGCCGAGCCCAAATGCAGCGGCGCTTAAAGCGGCAACACCTGACCCGCGAGGCTGTGCGCCGCTATCTGCAAAAGCAGACGGCTGCCACAGCGGCGGGCAATACCGCTCCCATCGTCACCCACGCACCCAAGCTGCCCACAATCAGCAATAAACAAGCCACGGTTGAAGCAATCAGCCGTGGCGTTCATTATATCGCAGCCAAAATCAAAGCCCTACTCTCCCAAACCGTGCGGCACGCCGCGCAATCGCTGCTGGCCCTGCTGGGCGCGGGCAGCGTGGTGCTGTTGCTGGCGATGGTCATAGGCGCGGCTGCGGCGGTGATCGGCTCACCGATGGGCATTTTGTTTGCCGATGAATCCGGTGACCCGAACAGCATCCGCATTGCCGAAATCGTTGCCGAAACCAATGCCGACTTTGGCGCAGCCATAAACGACATTGTGTCGGCGCATCCGGAGTACAGCGAAACCACGATGGAATGCGCTCACCATCCTTTTACTTGTTAAAAGTATTGTAGCAAATATCCTGCTTTTTTGCAACAGACGCTGTAAATGCACGATTTATTCCGGCTGAAACAGGGCACAGCGGGTTAACTATATAACAGCTTCCTTCCTGTTGCTCCGCCGTGGCGTGACGCGGAACTGTCTTTGAACACGGGATGTCACAGCGTCACAGTGCGACATAACTATTGTACAATAGAATCAGAACTACACATTAGCAGAAAGTGAGGTTTATGGTTATGGCTTTTTGTGAACAGTGTGGCGCACAAATCCTTTCAAAGAACCCTTCGCCGCGTAGTTTTTCGTGTATTATTCGTATGCCAGATGGTTTTTATAACCATCTGGCGTATTTTTTTGTTTCTTTTTTGCTTTGACGGCAGAGGACCGCCGTTTTCTGCCCGCGCCCCTCCGAGTTTTGAGGTCTATTCAATGAAACTTAAAATTCAGGAGGTTTACGATGGCAAAGAAAAATATTGCCGATAAGTATTGGATTTACGGCGAGGATGCAGAATTAGCCGCGCGCCTTACAAGCTATTTGACAAGAGTGGTATACAATCAGCGAGCAAATTATATCCGCGCACTAATGAAGATTAAGGAACATGAGTGCTCGATTGAAGATTGTGATTCGGATATTGAATCTCAATCAATGCGCTCAGGTAATTCATTGGAGGAAAGTATTGAATCCAAGCTAATGTGGGAAGCTATTCGAAAATATTTGCCCAAACTGGAACTGAAAGAGTGCGAGGTTATGATAGCCTTGTACATTGACCGTCTTTCCGTTACGGCTACGGCTGCTAAGTTGAGAGTTGATGCCAGTACGGTCAGGCGCCGCCGTGACAGCGCCTGTGACAAAATTCGCAAAGCAATGGAGGAAAAATAAAATGGGAATGTTCAAAAACACCCTTTTGCTGGCCCAGCAGGGCAATGAAAAGGCAATGGAGAAATTGCTTAATCGCTACGATCCTCTGCTGAAAAAGTGCAGCATTATACAAGGACACTTCGATGAAGATTTATATCAGTCCTTGATTCTTGAATTTGTGCGGGCTGTATCCACATTCAAAATTTAACTAAAAAAGTGGCTGTCGCAATTCAGTGCGGCGGCCACTTTCTCTTTTAGGCTGATTCCATATCGTTATTATCTGTCCACAATTCACACTGGGTCATAACGGTTTGCACGGCATCGTCCATCCCTTCCGGCGGGTAGCGGTGCCTTTTGAGCAAATGCTTTATCATCATACGCATCTTGGCTCGCGCAGAATCACGCTTTTGCCAATCTATAGTACGGTTCTTTCGCAATGTATCTGCCAGTTCTTTAGTGATAGCAATAAGTTCCGTGTTTTCGTAGAAGTCCTTGATTGCCTGCGGCTTTGTCAACGCATCATCTGCACAATTTACCTATGCGGTGCCCTGCACAGTTTTTATACTATATTTAGCTTTATTATAGCAAAATTTGATAGCTTTTGGGGGCTTATAGTAAAAATTATAAAAATTTTTTTGATTTTTTTGCACGATTTGGCTTTTAATTGCGATGATATATATAGAGGGACAAAAAAGACCCTCTCCCCTTGAGAACCTTGAAAGCAAAATATCCGAATCACCGGCTACATACAACTGACCTTGCCGCAACCCAAGGAGCGCTTCGGCAGGTGCGTCCCAGCTCTGACGCGAGGATACCGCCGTAACGGCGGTGGAGCGCCCCCAGAGGCGGGAGAGGTGGCGTGGAACACATACCTCAAGCGAAGGGTCAGCAATTATGATACACACCGTGGCGATGCTCTCAAGGCGTCGGCGGTACTGCCAACAATGTGGTACAGGAAGTGGGAGCTGTTTCCAGCAGCCGGGTCGGTGGTTCGCCCTCGTATGTCCGTGGAGTAGTGTCGAATAGGGCGTACAATTTGATTTCAGATTATGGCGGTCACTTGTTTTCCACAAGTGGCCGCTATGCTTGTGGAATTAAATCCGCAATTATTATGAGAGGAGTTGACCGACTATGGGAGAGCCGATTGGAAAACGAGAAATTTTCCGCAAATATCCCGATGTGGTGGACGTACCACAGCTTTGCGAGATGCTGGGCGGTTCGCGGCCCGTGAGTAAGAAAACGGCATATCGTATGCTGAATGCAGGGAAAATCAAGGCGTTTCGCATTGGGCGCAGTTACCGCATCCCCAAGGTAAACGTAATTCGCTTTTTGCAGAACGAAACACCCGAAGATTGCAACACTGTCAATGCGACAACCGACAGTGTGGAGTAAAAGGCATATATCCGCTATCATATAGATGCCATCTATACCGTTAGATAGTCGGAAAGGAGCAACGCAATGAAAACAAAAGTAACAGGCTATCTTACGCAAAAACACGGATTCTATTATGTCGTTCTGAATCTGCCCACAGATGAAAAAGGAAAGCGAAACCGCAAAACGCTGAGTACAGGGTTGTCCACCGACCGCAATGCAACCAAGGCCAAGGCGCTGCTCCTGACGATGATCCGCGAAGCCAATGCCGGAGAGGAAGTGCGTGGTGTAAACGAGCGTCAACCCAAAAGCCAAAACAAAACGGAAGATGAAAGATGGAATTCACCTTGGCCGGGTATGCTGTTCTCGGATTACCTTGAATTTTGGTTGCAATGGAAACGCAAAAGCTGGGAAGAAGTTACTTATTCCGGCTATTGCCAGAATGTCAGATCGTGGATTGGACCGTATTTTGCTAAACGGAAAGTACGTTTGAACGAAATCACAGTGCTGGATATTGAAATGTTCTACACACATGAAATCAACCAGCGCGGAGTAAGCGGAAACACCGTACTTCATTACCATGCCAACATCCGCAAGGCTTTATCTGACGCGGCAAAGCTCAAATTGATTCCCTATAACCCTGCTGCCGAAGTGGAGCGCCCCAAAAAAGACAACTTTGTTGCCAGCTATTATTCAGCGGATGAATTGATGGAAGTGCTGCCTATTTTTGCAAATACCAAAATGGAACTTCCTGTCATGCTTGCTGCGTTCTATGGATTGCGCCGCAGCGAGGTAATCGGTCTGCAATGGTCGGCCATCGACTTTGAACGGAAAATCGTCACGATTTCACGCACCTTTGAACGCATCAATGTGGATGGCAAAATGGTGGACGTTTCCAAGTGTCGTACAAAAAACAAGGCCAGCTTCCGCAGTTTGCCTCTGATTCCCGCAGTAGAACAGGCTTTACTGAAAGCCCAAAAACGCCAGCACCAGCAAATGAAACTTTGCGGAGGCAGCTACTGCAAGGAATATAAGGACTACATCTGCGTGGATGATATGGGTCATCTGGTGACCCCAGACTATGTGACACGGGTTTTCCGCGAAATGCTCGTGAAGAATGGTTTTCGCCCGATTCGCTACCATGACCTCCGCCACTCCTGCGCCAGCTTGCTTATCAAGAACAAAGTCACAATGAAAGAGGTGCAGATGTGGTTGGGGCATTCCAGCTTTTCCACCACAGCCAATATTTACGCCCACATCGACGTGGACAGCAAGATGGAAGCCGCGAACTTGATTGCCAGCAAAATCAACCTTGGCGAACTTCCCGAAAAAAAGAAATCTCCCAAGCGAAAAATTGCTTAGGAGAAAAGCTACGTTGGGCGAACTTGTCCGCCAAAACCAACGGAAAATAAATCTGTTTTGTCTGCCATTTGGGGTAAAAGTGGCAGACAAAATGGCAGACAAGCCGAAATCTTGTCTGCCACACAAAAAATACCTAAGCCGCTAAAAGGCTTAGGTATAAGGAATGCCGGTGATGGGGGTCGAACCCATACGGTGTCACCACCAACGGATTTTGAGTCCGTCTCGTCTGCCAATTCCAACACACCGGCGTATGTAGGTACTTTGCTAGTATACCAGCCCCATGCCAAATTGTCAAGGTGTCCGCACTGGGATTTTGCGGACAAATTTTCCGATTTTTTTGTCAAAAGGCATTGACAAACGGTTTTCATGCCGCTATAATAATTAGCGTCGCCTGACGGCGTCAGGGATATTGCCCCATAGCTCAGTTGGTTAGAGCACCTGACTGTTAATCAGGGTGTCGTCCGTTCAAGTCGGACTGGGGCAGCCAACAAAAATCACCGAGTCATCTTCGGTGATTTTTTATGCGGCCGTAGCTCATCTGGTAGAGCGCCACCTTGCCAAGGTGGAGGTAGCGAGTTCGAGCCTCGTCGGCCGCTCCATTTGGCAACAGCCCCGCAGAAGCAATCGCTTCTGCGGGGTTGTTTTGTTTTTTCCAAAACAGGTCTGGAAAGTTGCCGCAGTGCCTGCTATAATAAAGGTAACATCCAAAATCCGGCAGGGCCGGGCACAGAAAGGGTACACTATGCTGGAAGAACTCAAGCAGCAGGTCTACGAGGCCAATATGCAGCTGCCCCGCCGCGGGCTTGTGACCTACACCTGGGGCAATGTTTCGGGCATTGACCGCGAACAGGGGTTGTTTGTCATCAAGCCGTCCGGCGTGGAATATGACGAATTGACGCCCGCTATGCTCGTTGTTATGGACCTGAACGGCAACAAGGTCGAGGGCGATTTGAACCCCAGCAGCGACACCAAAACGCATCTCGAGCTGTACCGGGCCTTCCCGCAGTTGGGCGGCATCGTGCACACCCACTCGACCCACGCGGTAGCCTTTGCCCAGGCGCGGCGCGACCTGCCCGCCTTCGGCACCACCCACGCCGATTACTTTTACGGCCCTGTCCCCTGCACGCGGGAGCTGACGCCGGAGGAAATCGACGAGGATTACGAGAAGAACACCGGCAAGGTCATCGTCGAGACGTTCAAAGCCCGCGGCATCGACCCGCTGCATGTGCCCGGTGTGCTCTGCGCCAGCCACGGCCCCTTCACCTGGGGCAAGGATGCCGCACAGGCCGTATACCACGCTGTTGTGCTCGAGGAGGTCGCCCGCATGGCGATCCTGACCCTGACCATCGACCCCGGTGCCCAGCCCGCGCCGCAGCATGTGCTGGACAAGCATTTTATGAGAAAGCACGGCCCCAACGCTTATTACGGGCAAAAGTAAACAGGTTCTTTCTCAAGTATTGAAATCTCTGGTATTGAAACGCCCGGGGACCGATGCCTTTGAGGTATAGCAGAGGAGTAAGAGCTTATACCCCAGGAGGAACAACGCATGGTTATAAAGCACGCTTCCCGGAAGGATATTGCCGCACTGACCGCTGTGGAGACGGCATGCTTTCCGCCCGCAGAGGCCGCGACAGAGAAGGAATTTATCGACAGAGTGCAGTATTACGGGAATCACTTCTGGCTGCTGTATGAGGGGGATAAGATGCTTGCCTTCGTGGACGGCTTTGTCACGGACGAGCCGAACCTGACGGATTTGATGTACGAGGATGCTACCCTGCACAACGAGCAGGGCGCGTGGCAGATGATCTTCGGCGTCAACACGCTGCCGGAGTACCGCAGGCACGGCTACGCGGGGCAGCTGCTCCGCCGGGCCGTTGCCGATGCCAGGCAGCAGGGCCGCAAGGGGCTTGTGCTGACCTGCAAGGAGCGGTTGCTCCCCTACTACGCAAAATTTGGGTTTCAAGATGAGGGCGTGACGGACAAATCCACCCATGGAAATGCTGCGTGGCACCAGATGCGGCTGTCGTTTTGATAAATCAGAGTTCGCCGCTGGAACGCCCCGCCGCGGCAGAGCGGCCTTTTTCAACTTTTTCAACTTTTTTCGCAAATCCACTTGACAATGGCGCTCGAGGTTGCTATACTATAAAAGTCGTCTGACGGCGACAACAGTTGAATATTGCCCCATAGCTCAGTTGGTTAGAGCACCTGACTGTTAATCAGGGTGTCGTCCGTTCAAGTCGGACTGGGGCAGCCATCAAGGCTTGAAGCATTCGCTTTAAGCCTTTTTGTTTTGCCCCAAATCGGCTGAAAATTGGCCGATTTCATCGTTCTGTGTCAATTTCTTGCGTTCCCCTCTTGCAATCCCTATAAAAATAGTATAGTATAGTTCGGTAGAGCAAAACTATCCGGGGAGCACTTGTGCCCAAAAGCCCGGTTATACCACTTGGAGGTGTTTTTTCCATGAGCAGTCCGCTGCTGGAAGTCAAAGATTTACAGGTCGTCGTCGGTGAGGAAAACAAGATCCTTCTCGACGGATTGAACCTGACGGTGAACGCCGGTGAGACCCACGTACTGATGGGTCACAACGGTGCCGGCAAGTCCACCCTGATGAGCGCCCTGATGGGCGATCCCCGCTACACCGTCACCCGCGGTCAGATCATCTTCCGCGGGCAGGACATCACCCACGAGACCGCCGACGTGCGCGCCCGCGCAGGTATGTTCCTGTCTTTCCAGACGCCGGAGGAGATTCCCGGCATCACGCTGGAGAGCTTTCTGCGCACAGCTGCCGGTGCTGTGACCGGCAAGCCCGTCAAGGTCATGAAGTTCCGCCGCGAGATGGCCGCCCAGATGGAGGCCCTGAACATGGACCCGTCCTACGCGGACCGCTATCTGAACGTCGGCTTCTCCGGCGGTGAGAAGAAGAAGGCTGAGATTTTGCAGCTGCTCATGCTCAAGCCCGCGCTGGCCCTGCTGGATGAGACCGACTCCGGCCTCGACGTTGACGCGGTCAAGACCGTTGCCAGCGGCATCAAGGCGTACCACAACGCGGACAACGCCCTCATCATCATCACCCACAACGCCAAGATCCTGGAGGGTATGCAGGTCGATTACGTCCATGTGCTGGACGACGCCCGCATTGTCCGCACCGGCGACGGCAGCCTCGTCAATGAGATCATTGAGGAAGGCTTCACCGCGCTGAAGGAGGACGAAGCCAAATGAGAGCCTTCGAGACTGAAAAGACCGAGGTCGCCGAGATTGACCGCAGTGTCTACGACATCAAGGACAAGGTCAACGCGGCGTTTGAGGTCAACTCCGGCCTGACGGCAGAGATCGTGGAGCAGATCTCTAAAGAAAAGCACGATCCCGACTGGATGCGTGAATTCCGCCTGAAGGCGCTGGACATTTACAACAAGGCGTCCATTCCCAACTGGGGTCCGTCCCTGGAGGGGCTGGACATGCGCAATATCGTCACATACGTGCGCCCCAACACCGAGATGCGCGGTAAGTGGAGCGAAGTGCCCGATGACATCAAGAACACGTTTGAGCGTCTGGGCATTCCGCAGGCCGAGCGCTCGAGCCTGGCGGGCGTCGGCGCACAGTACGACTCCGAGGTTGTTTACCACAACGTCAAGGAGGAGGTCGCAGCGCAGGGCGTCGTCTACACCGATATGGAGAGCGCCCTGACCGGCCCCTACGCCGACATGGTGAAGGAGCACTTCATGAAGTGCGTGCCCCCCACGGACCACAAGTTTGCGGCGCTGCACGGCGCTGTGTGGAGCGGCGGTTCCTTCGTCTACGTCCCGGCGGGCGTGCATGTTGACATTCCCCTGCAGTCCTACTTCCGCCTGAACGCCCCCGGCGCGGGCCAGTTCGAGCATACCCTGATTATCGTGGACAAGGGCGCATACCTGCACTTTATCGAGGGCTGCTCGGCCCCGAAGTACAACGTCGCCAACCTGCACGCAGGCTGCGTCGAGATTTTCGTCGGTGAGGGTGCGCGCGTGCGCTACTCCACGATTGAAAACTGGTCCAAGAATATGTACAACCTGAACACCAAGCGTGCGCGGGTCGAAAAGGGCGGCACGATCGAGTGGGTCTCCGGCTCGTTCGGCTCCCACACGGGCTGCCTGTACCCGATGAGCGTCCTGCAGGGCGAGGGTGCCCGCATGGAGTTCACCGGCATCACGTTTGCCGGCGCCGGGCAGGATCTGGACACCGGTGCCAAGGTCGTGCACGCCGCGCCGAACACGACGAGCCATATTTCCACCAAGAGCATTGCCCGCGACGGCGGCGTGTCGAACTTCCGCTCGTCCGTCGTTGTGCTGCCGAACGCCAGGGGCAGCAAGTCCAGCGTGAGCTGCGAATCCCTGATGCTGGATGACCGCAGCCGCTCCGACACGATCCCGGCCATGGACATCCGCTGTGATGCCGTGGACGTCGGCCACGAGGCCAAGATTGGGCGCATCAGCGAGGAGGCCATCTTCTACCTGATGAGCCGCGGCATGACCGAGGAGGACGCCCGCGCCCTGATCGTCGGCGGCTTTGCCGAGCCCATCGCCAAGGAGCTGCCGCTGGAATATGCGGTGGAGATGAACAACCTGATTCATCTGGAGATGAAGGGAAGCATTGGCTGATTGTAAGCCTTCCCCCGATGGGGGAAGATGGCCGAGGCCCCGCCCGAGGCCGGATGAGGAGCGCGTTTGCCATGATTGCCCGTTAATGGGTCGCTACCGCAAGCTTTGCCCTCATCAGTCCGCTTCGCGGACAGCTTCCCCCGAGGGGGAAGCCTTAGCATTGAGTTTAAGGTGATATATATGACTACAACCATGAACCGCCTCCCGGTTTCCACCTGGAATCCGCTGGGCGTGAATTATGCCCCGGCGTCGGCGGCACTGCCTGCCGTGCCCGCCGCGGGCTGGGCTAAGGCCGAGGCGTTGTCCCCTGC
>ENA-ORTF01001167-ORTF01001167.1-human-gut-metagenome-genome-assembly--contig:-NODE-1167-length-31998-cov-10.320446_pt1 | contig 31998 bp, 40 predicted proteins | sample MGYA00241908_ERZ509180 | MGnify/ENA primary metagenome ERZ509180 (study PRJEB26280, sample SAMEA2338814) | human gut metagenome | biome: human gut; feature: human-associated habitat; material: faeces... | reverse complement strand
CTTGGGGGATTTAAAGGGGGATATTCTCTTTCGTGAAAGAGAATATCCCCCTTTGACCCGTTCCCCATGCGGCATGGGGAACTTATTTCCTGTCAGCGACAGAAAGAATTTTATCCACCGCTGCTTTCGCGCCGCCGCAGCGGCGGAAGCTCTCACGAATATTCTGCGCGTTGGCGCGGTACGAGGGCGTTTGCAGAACGGCGTCGACCGCGGTGCGGATGGAGGCGGCGTCGGCTTTTTCGAGCTTGAGGCCCGCGCCAAGTTCGGCGACGCGGGCGGCGACGCCGCCCTGTTCGTTCGTCTGCGGGAAGAGAACGAGCGGCACGCCAAAGTAGAGACTCTCGCTCGCACTGTTCATGCCGCAGTGGGAGAGGAAGACGTCGGCTTTTTGCAGCACGGCGATCTGGTCGACGTGGGGGAGGGCGGTGATGTTGTCGGGAAGTGTGCCGAGGGCGGAACGGTCGATCTGCTCGCCGGTGGAGAGGATGACCTGATAGGGCGAGTCCGCGAACGCGGCGATACAGGCGCGGTAGAAGGGGAGAAGGTCGTTGTTGACTGTGCCCATCGAAATGTAGATGAGTACATCGTGGGTCTTTTCGACAGTTTCTGTCGCGGGGCGGATGGACGGGCCGACGAAGGCGTACTTGTCTGAGAACGTGTCGGCGCAGGGCTGGAACTCGGGCGAGGTGTAGACGATGGTGTCAGTCCGGTCGTCGTTCTGGATGATGTCGAGAATATTCTTGATGGGATAGCCGCGGTCACGCAGGCGCTGGAGATCGCGGTTGATCTTCGGCATGGCGAGCAGCATTTTGAGCATCTGGCCGCCGCTCTGCTTCATGACCTTGGCGGAATAGCGGTTGAAGGCAAAGGTCGTGGTCGAGGAGATGAACGGGATGCCGAGCTTTTTGGCGACGGCCTTGCCCCAGACAGCCATCGAGTCGGCGACGATACAGTCGGGCGCGTAAGCGCGCATGTCGGCGCAGACCATTTCGTCGAGGGCGAGGGTGGTCTCGACCAGAATGTGCGTCGAAAAGGCGATGTCCTTGCCGACGCGCGCGCCGTCGGCGGGCGTGAGGTGCTGTTCGCAGTCATACGGGTCGCAGGCGATGAATTGCGCGCCTGCGGCTTCGATGAGCGTGCGCATGGGTTCGTAGGAGTAGTAGCGGACCTCGTGACCGCGCGCGGTGAGCTCGCGCACGACGCCGAGCGTCGGGTTGGTGTGGCCGTAGGCCGGGATGCAGAAAAAGACGATCTTGCTCATTTGCTGTCGCCCCCGTTGTCCATTTCGGAAAAGATGCGCAACATATATTCCCGCTGCATGGCCTTGGGCAGGATGGCGATACCGCGCTCGTCGTCGCCGAGGACGAGCAGCTCGTCGCCGGGGTGAAAGCCGAAAATGTCGCGCGCTTCCTTGGGGATGACAAACTGGCCCTTTTCGCCGATCTTGACCATCCAGGCGTGCTTGCCCTGAGGTACTTCCATAAAATCAACCGCCTAAAGTATGATTAGTTATACTAATCATACTACAAAGCGTAAAAAAGTCAAGCCAACAGGCCTGATTTTTTTATTTCAATTCATGGCATCGGCGTTGAGCTCGAAGAGAAGCTCGACGCGGGCTTTGAGCAGCGGATGATTTTTGAGCGCGGGGTCGGCGGCGAGGAGCTGCTCGGCGGCGGACTGCGTCTCGTGCAGGAGCGATAAATCGCACGAGAGATCGGCGACGCGCAGCGACGGCAGGCCGTGCTGGCGGGAGCCGAAAAAGTCGCCCGGGCCGCGGAGCTTCAAGTCCTCTTCTGCGATGGCGAAGCCGTCGCTCGTGGAGGACATGACCTTGAGACGCTGCTTGTTTTCCTCACCCTTGTTGTCGGAGACAAGGACGCAGTAGGACTTGTGCCGGCCGCGGCCAACGCGGCCGCGCAGCTGGTGGAGCTGGGAGAGGCCGAAGCACTCGGCGTTTTCAATCAGCATGAGCGCGGCGTTCGGCACGTCGACGCCGACCTCGATGACGGTGGTGGAGACGAGCACGTCGATCTCATGCGCGGCGAAAGCGCGCATGACGGCGTCCTTTTCCTTAGGCTTCATCTTGCCGTGGATGGGGGCGATGCGAAGGTCGGGGAAGACCTCTTTTTGCAGCATTTCCGCGTAGGCGGTGACGGCCTTGCGCTCATCGGGGAGCTCGTCGTTTTCCGAGACCATGGGGCAGACGATATAGGCCTGACGGCCCTCGGCGACGAGCTTGCGCAAAAAAGCGTAGATACGCTCGTGATAGCTCGACGGGACGGCAAAGGTGTCAATCTTCTGCCGTCCGGGGGGGAGCTCATTTAGAATGGAGACGTCGAGATCGCCGTAGATCATCAGCGCGAGCGTGCGCGGGATGGGCGTGGCGGACATGACGAGAAGGTGCGGGTCGTCGCCCTTGGCGGACAGCGCGGCGCGCTGGTCGACGCCGAAGCGGTGCTGCTCGTCGGTGACGACGAGACCAAGATTTTGATACTGTACATCGGGCGAGAGCAGGGCGTGCGTGCCGATGACAAGGGAGAGTTCACCGGACCGGAGACGTTCATTCAGTGCACGGCGCTCCCTGGCCTTGGTCGAGGCGGTGAGCAGCGCGCAGGGGATGCCGAGAGGCTCCAAAAGCGGGGCGAGCGAGCGATAGTGCTGCTCGGCAAGGATTTCTGTCGGGGCCATGAGGGCGCATTGAAGACCGTTTTTCGCGGCCATGTAGATGGCGGCGGCGGCGACCATCGTTTTGCCCGAGCCGACGTCGCCCTGCACGAGGCGGTTCATCGGACGCTGACCTGTCAGGTCGCGCGCGATATCGCCGATGGCGCGGCGCTGTGCGCCGGTGAGGGAAAAGGGGAGAGAGGTGAAAAAGGGCGAAAGGTCGACTTTTTTGCACTGTTTTCCCGCGACGAACGTGCGGCGCTCGCGCAGGAGCTTGAGGCCGAGCGCGAGTAGGAAAAGCTCTTCGAACGCAAGGCGGCGGCGCGCGGCGGAGAGGGCTTCGTCGTCTGTGGGGAAGTGGATGTTTTCGTAGGCAAAGCGGGTGTGGCAGAGCTGGTAGGCGAGGCGGACGTCCTCAGGAAGGATGTCAGGAAGTTCGTCGACGCAGGCGGCGAGGCCCTGCTCGACGGCCTTGCAGAGCATCGACTGGCTGACGCCCGCGGTGAGCGGGTAGATGGGCATGATGCGGCCGGTGATCTGGTGCGCGCCCTCGCGCTCAAAGAGGGGATTGGTCATCTGCGGGCGGCTCGGCGTACCCTCGGCACGGCCGAAGAAGGCGTAGGCGTCGCCGGTGTGGAAGGTGTTTTTGAGGTAGGACTGGTTGAAATAGGTAAGTTCAAGCGCGCCGGTCTCGTCGACGGCGCGGAGCTTGACGAGGTCGAGCCCCTTGCGAATGCGCGAGAGCCTGGGCTCGCCCGCGATGACGGCGCAGACACAGGCATTCTCGCCGGGGATGAGGTCGGCGATCTTCTTGTACGCGCGGCGGTCGTCGTAGGCGCGGGGAAAGTAGGAAAGGAGGGAGCGCAGGTCGGTGATGCCGAGTTTGGCGAGCGACTTGGCACGCGCTTCGCCCACGCCCTTGATATAGCGGATATCGGTGTTGAGCGTCGCCATGCAGTGGACCCCCTTTACAAATGCGGTGTCTGTCTATTATAATCAACTTGGATGGAAATGAAAAGACCCTTTGCAAGGATGAAGAAAGGAGTATTGTCATGCAGAAGAAACATTCCGGAAAGATGGGCGCGATCGCGCTGCCGGTCGCACTGATCGCCGCGGCGGTCGGAGTCCTCTTATGGATGCTGACCGGTGCGCAGGGATACCGCGCGGCGGACTGGACAGACACAGACGGGCAGCGCTACTACCGCAACCTGGTGACGCATCAAGCCTTTGCGGCGGACGTTGACTGGGACGGGAGCGACGGCGCGGTGATCGTCATTCCCGATGAAGTGCACGGCTACAAGGTGACGGCGCTCGGCGGGTATATCGGCCGCGGTGTGCCGACGGCGTTTGCGCTGAACGCGCCGGAGATATGGAATACCCAGGTCGTCTTCGGTGACGAGAAAGTTGCGGCGGACGCGGAAAAGGACTATCCGAACGCGAAGATCGTCGACTGCACGGTGACACTGCGGCTTGGGAGGAACGTGAAAGCGCTGAACGAGGTCAGCTGCTTCGGCTGGCAGGGCTATGACGAAAACGGAGCCGAGACAGTGTGGCGTCTGCGCTGGAACGTCGAATGCGACGAGGGGAATGAGACGTTTTACGCCAAGGGCGGGCGGCTGTATCGCTGCGCGGATGGGGAGGCTGTGGAAGCGTTCCGCTGCGCGTGATGCAGCGCGGCGGCGATGCGTGGTTTTCCCTGCGTACCCGCAGGGGGGCGGCAAAGGGGGCCATTCTCTCACGTGAGAGAATGGCCCCCTTTAGATCCCCCAAGAGAACGCAAGGGGCCTTGCCCCTTGACCCCGCACATTGGCAGTTTTTATCTTGAAGAACTGCACGCGCTGCGCAATCAGGTGCGGTGTACATGGCTTCGCCATGAACCCCTACGTATCGTTACATGTTGCAACCGCGCCTTACTTCGTGAGGCGCGAGTGACGTTTGTCTGGCGGCAGACTGCCTGCGGGCGCGGCTTTGCTGCGCTCGCCGCGCTTTTCAGTCTTCTGCTGGAATTAGTTTGATGTGGGCGATGTAGTATTTGGCGGGGTCTTTGGGTGGGGGTGGTTTGAGAGTAAAATCTTCACAGGCGGGGGTGTCCGCCTCCCGTTTTTTGCAGCGCCTGCTGGTGCAGTGACCGTAGTACAATGCCCTGTATTCTCCATCGGTAAAGATATAATGTCTGCGAAAATGCTCGCAATCATTGCAGGTTTGCTTCTCCATGAAATCACCTCAATGCTCATCTTAGGACAATATGTCCAAAAAGTCAATAGGACATATTGTCTTACGATATAATCGCAGTGGTGATGTAAATGAAGTTACGGATTCGTGATTTGCGGGTGGATAAAGACTTCACGCAAAAGCAGATCGCAGAATTTTTGATGTGCGACCAGTCGCTCTATTCCAAATACGAGCGCGGCGAGCGAGCGCTTCCGCTGGAATACGCCGGGCAGCTCGCCGGATTCTACCATACAAGCATCGACTATCTCGTCGGCCTGACCGACGAAAAAGAACCCTATCCCCGCGAGAAACGCACCACCTAACCGCGGCGAGCGCATCAATGCCGCCTTGGCAGGCAGCAGCAAGATCGTACAAATCCAAAGTAGACGGAAATTAGGCTGTGCTTCCACAAGATCGGCAGAGCGGCACCCGCAAGGGGTGTGCCGCATCCGTAAGGCAGCAGAGCTGCCAACGGCTGCGCAACAGCGGATAATAGGAGAGAGTCAAGTCGTATAGCAACACCAAACGCGGCGAAGCCGCGCGCAGGCATTTGCATTTCGGAGGCATAAAGGCTGTTCGAGCCTCAGACTGCCAATCGAAACCTTTCTCTTGGGGGATTGAAAGGGGGCTATTCTCTTTCATGAAAGAGAATGGCCCCCTTTTCCCGTGCAGCGCCGCTGGCGCTGCTTCCACATGCCCTTTAGGGCGCAAAAAAAGAGGGGCCAAGGCCCCTCTTTTTACTTGCGGACATAGTCGACATAGCGGAACTTGAGGCCGTTTTCCTCAAAGGTCTCGCTCTCCGACTCGATGCGCCAGTCGGGATTGTCGTCGAGGTTGGGGAAGAAGCTGTCGGCGTCCGGGTCGGCGTCGACCTTGGTGACGTAGACGCGGTCGCAGCGGGAGAGGAGCGCCATGTAGACGCTGGCGCCGCCGATGACGATGGCGTCGTCGCCGCCGAGGGCGGCGGCCTCGTCAAACGAGTGGGCGATCTCCGCGCCGGGGACGTCGAGGTCGCGGTGGGAGAGGACGATGTTGCGGCGGTCCTTGAGGGGCTTGCCGCCGGGGAAGGTGTCGAGGGTCTTGTGGCCGAGGATGACGGTCTTGCCGACGGTGAGGGTGCGGAAACGCTTGTGGTCGGCAGAGATGCGGAACAGCAGCGCGCCGTCGCGGCCGATGCCCCAGCTCCGGGAAACGCAGACGATTGCGGTCATAGTATCAACTCCATGGCTTTCTCTATAAATTTTGCCGGCGCGAACGCTCAGACGGCAATGGGGATCTTGTCTTCAAAGGGACTGAACTGATAATTTTCCAGCCGGACGCTGTCGGGGGTGAAGGCGTAGAAATCCGTCACGGCGGGATCGAGGGTGAACTGCGGGGCGGGGTGCTCCGGCTCGGAGAGCATCTTTTCGATGATGGGGATGTGGCGGTCGTAAATGTGCGCGTCGGCAATGACGTGGACGAGCTCGCCTGCTTTGAGGCCGGAGACCTGGGCAAACATGTGGACGAGCACCGCGTACTGACAGACGTTCCAGTTGTTGGCGGCGAGCATGTCCTGCGAGCGCTGATTCAGGATGGCGTTCAGCGTGCCGTTTGAGACGTTGAAGGTCATGGAGTAGGCGCAGGGGTAGAGGTTCATGTCGTGTAGGTCCTCGAAATTGTAGAGGCTTGTGAGAATGCGGCGCGAGGCAGGGTTATGTCTGAGGTCATAGAGCACGCGGTCGACCTGATCGAACATACCCTCCTTGTATTGGTGCTTGACGCCAAGCTGATAGCCGTAGGCCTTGCCGATGGAGCCGGTTTCGTCCGCCCAGGCATCCCAGATGTGGGAGGAGAGGTCGTGGACGTTGTTGGATTTTTTCTGCCAGATCCAGAGGAGCTCGTCCACTGCGCTTTTGAGGTATGTGCGGCGCAGGGTGAGGATGGGAAACTCCTTTTGCAGATCGTAGCGGTTGACAAGGCCAAACTTTTTGATCGTGTGGGCGGGGGTGCCGTCCTCCCAGTGGGGACGGACGGTGAGGTCGTCGTCGCGCACGCCGTTTTGGAGAATGTCGAGGCAGTTGGCGCGGAAGACCTGATCGGCATAGCTCATGCGCGCGCCCTCACTTGGTTTCACAGCCCGCGGCGCGGACAGCAGCAAGCGCCAGCTCGAGCGTCGGGTCGACATTGGGGTAATCGAGATGATAGATGTCGAACGCGGGGGGGAGCTCGGTGCAGCCGAGAATCAAAACCTCGGCTCCGCGCGCAAGAAGATGCTCGCAGGCGGCGCGGAAGGCGGTCGCGTCATGCGTGAGGTCGCCGGCCTTGACGCCGTTGTAGATGATGTCCATGACGGCGGCCTGATCTTCACTATGATCGGGGGTGAGGAGCTCGACGCCGCTGCCCTCGAACGTGCGCTGGTAGATGCCGGTCTGGACGGTGCCGTCGGTCGCGAGGAGACCGGCGCACTTGACGCCGCGGGACTTGAGCGCGTCGCGCGTGATGGCGATCATGTGCAGAACGGGGATGGAGACGGACGAGGCGACGGCGTCATAAAAGTTGTGCGCGGTGTTGCAGGGCATGATGAGAAGATCCGCGCCGATGGACTCGAGGCGCTGCGCGCTCTTGACCATTTCGGGGACGGGGTCGGCGCCACCGTGCAGGAGGGCTGCCGTGCGGTCGGAAATATTGGTATTGGAGTCGATGCACACGCGCGGATGGTCCTGATCGCAGGAGGCAGCCGTGTGCAGGGTGATCTTCTGAAAGAGGTCGGCGGTAGCGAGAGGACCCATGCCGCCGAGGATACCGATGACCTTTTTATCACTCATGGAGAAGCCCCTTTTCTTTCTTTTCGAGCAGCTTTTGATCGTGATTCGGGAGCGCGGCGAGCTCGCGGTCACGCTGGATGATCTTCTTGAGACCTTCGACGGCGACCTTGACGGAGGCGGAGGTGTCCTCGCTCATGTCCTGATCGAGGCCGGCCTTTTCGCGCTCCTGGTTCCAGACAACGTGGAAGCAGGAGCCGCAGCGGCAGCCGAGCGCGGAGGCGACGACGAACATTGCGGCGGACTCCATTTCGCTTGCCTTGACGCCAAGGCGCTTCCAGCTCTCCCACTTTTGCAGAAGCTCGTAGTAGACGGGGCTCTTTTCCGGGGAGTGCTGGCCGTAGAAGCTGTCCTTGCACTGGACGACGCCGGTGTGGGTGCAGTAGCCGAGCTCTTCGGATGCCTGACGAAGGGCGAGGGTGATGTCGAAATCGGCGACGGCGGGGAACTCGATGGGCGCGTATTCGAGCGAGGTGTGCTCGTAGCGGATGGCGCCGGTGGCGACGACGATGTCGCCGGACTTGACGTTTAAGTCAATGCCGCCGCAGGTGCCGGTGCGGATGAAGGTGTCCGCGCCGAGCTGATGCAGCTCCTCCATGGCGATGGAGGCGGACGGGCCACCGATGCCGGTGGAGCAGACGGAGACCTTTTCGCCCAGCAGCGTGCCGGTGTAGGTGGTGTATTCGCGGTTGCGCGCGACGAGATGGGCATCGTCGAACAGTGCGGCGATGGAGGGGCAGCGGCCGGGGTCGCCGGGCAGGATCACATAGCGGCCGACTTCACCCTTGGCGCAGTGGATATGATAGAGACGTTCCAGTTCATGCATGATGACAGCGCTCCTTAACTATAAAATCATTCAATAATTATATCAGAGGAGAAGAGGGGGCGCAAGGGGGCAGACGGAGAGATATGAGCAAAAACGGGGTTGCGCTTTGTGCATGAAGCAGATTATAATAGGGCAACAAAATAAGAAAAGAGGAAGAATATGAGCTATAAAGCGGTTCTTTTTGATATGGACGGGACGCTGCTCGATACGCTGGAGGACCTGCGCGACAGCACGAACCATGTACTGCGGCAGATGGGCTATCCAGAGCGGAGCCTTGAGGAGATGCGGCGCTTTGTCGGCAACGGGGCGGAAAAGCAGATCCGCCGCGCCGTGCCGGAGGGGACGAGCGAGGAAAAGATCATGGAGACGCTCGCGGCGTACCGCGCGTACTATCAGGACCACTGCCAGATCAAAACACGGGTGTATGACGGACTTTTGGACATGCTGAGCGAGCTGAAGGCAAAGGACATCAAGCTGGCGGTCGTGTCGAACAAGCCGGACAGCGCGGTGCAGAAGTTGAGCCGTGAGTATTTCGGCGACCGGATGGACTTTGCCGTCGGCCCGAGCGACGGCGTGCGCTGCAAGCCGTACCCCGACATGGCGGAGACGGCGCTGAAAGCGCTGGGAATTGCAAAAAAGGACGCAGTGTTCGTCGGAGATTCCGAAGTGGACGTGCAGACGGGGCTGAACGCCGGACTGGACGTCATCGCTGTGAGCTGGGGTTTCCGCTCGAGGGAAGTTGTGATCGAAGCCGGCGCATCGAAAATTGCTGATAATGCGAGTGAGCTTGAGAAGCTCATTCTCGAATAATGCTTTTCCATGCTGGGACGTAGGCTTCCCGCCTGAGGCGGGGAACGCGGGTAAAGGGGGATACTCTCTTTCAAGAAAGAGAGTATCCCCCTTTTGATCCCCCGAGAGAAAGGTTTTAGATTGGCAGTCTGGGGCTTGAACAGTCGTTATGCCTCCGGAATGCGACTGCCTACGCGCGGCGAAGCCGCGTTTAGAGCTGCTATACAATTTGCCTCTGCTCCTACTATCCGCTGCCGCTCTGCCTATCTTGTGGGAGCGCAGCCTAATTAGCTGCTACCGATGATGTGTATTGTTCGATAGTGTGTACTGCGGCGAGCGAAGCAATGCCGCTTTGGCAGGCACGAGCAAGATTGATAAAATCCGTAGTAGACGGTGATTGCGTAAGGCTAACGAGTCGCAGGCAAAGCGACAGCGAAGATAGAAGAAAGCCAAATCGTTTAGATACAAAAAATAGCAGGCACCCGATTCGGCAAGCATTGCAGCTCTTCAAGCTGCTCGCTTGCAATGTGAAATTTTCTCTGGGAGGGTTTAAGGGAGGGACATCTCTTTTTGAAAAGAGATACCCCTCCCTTTTTTACTGCCGCGCGGTGCGCGGCATTTTTTGCGCGCAAAATTTTGCACGCGTGCATACGACTGTGCAACAAAACGGGTGCGGCGGGGTTCGGGTGAAAAGAGAAAACAAAATGGGGGGACACGATGGAGAAAAAGGACGTGCGGCGCGAGGATGTGATCGAGGCGCTCAAGGAGATCGCGTTCGGACGGGTGAACCGCGGGGTGGAGCTGACGTATCTGAGCGAGCCGACGGCGCAGCTCATCCGAAAGATGGACTTGTCGGCGGTAGCGGAGTTCAAGAGAAACGGCAACGGCACGGTGGAGGTCAAGTTCGTCGACCGGGTAAAGGCGCTCAGCGCGCTCTATGACATGCTGGGCGGCGGAGACGCGGACGAGGCGGCGGAGTTCTTGCAGGCGCTGGAGCAGGCGGGAGAGGAGAAGGACGATTGGCGGCCGTGAAGCAGTTTTCCGCCAAGCAGAAGACGGCAATGACCTGGTGGGCGAATCCAAGGTACCAAGAGTACGACGCGATCATCTGCGACGGGGCGGTGCGAAGCGGAAAGACGCTGTCGATGGGGATGGGCTTTTTCCTGTGGGCGATGCGACGCTTTAGCGGCGAGCAATTTGCGCTGTGCGGGAAGACGATCGTGTCGCTGCGGCGCAACGTGTTGCATGAGATTTTACCGAAGGTGACGGCGCTGGGCTTTCACTGCGAGGAGAAGCGGAGCGAGAATTTAGTGGTCGTGCGAAGCGGAGGGCGGGAAAACCGCTTTTACCTCTTCGGCGGATACGACGAGGGGAGCGCGGCGCTCATCCAGGGTGTGACGCTGGCGGGGGTGCTGTTCGACGAGGCGGCGCTGATGCCGCGCTCGTTTGTGGAGCAGGCGAGCGCGCGATGCAGCGTATCGGGCAGCAAGCTGTGGTTCAACTGCAACCCCGAGGGACCGATGCACTGGTTCTACCGCGAGTGGATCCTGCGCGCGGAGGAGCGCGGGGCGCTGTATCTGCACTTTACGATGGACGACAATCCGTCGCTCTCACCGCGCATTCGGGCGCGGTACGAAAAGGCATACAGCGGGACATTTTACCGGCGGTTCATCCTGGGCGAGTGGACGGCGGCGAAGGGGATCATCTATGACTTCTTTACGCCGCAGGAGTATTGCGCTCGTGTGCCGGAAAAGCCGTGGGAGCGGGTGAGAATCTCCATCGACTACGGGACGGTGAATCCGACGAGTTTTGGCCTGTGGGCGCTCAAGGACGGCGTGTGGTACCGGGCGAGGGAGTATTACTTCGATTCGCGCAGGGAGGGGCGGCAGAAGACAGACGCGGAGTATGTGGCGGACCTTAAAAAGTTCGCAGCGGGGGAGACGGTGGAAAAGGTGATCGTCGACCCGTCGGCGGCGAGCTTTATCGAGGCGCTGCGGCGCGAGGGATTCCCTGTGAGCAGGGCGGACAACGATGTGGCGGACGGCATCCGCGTGACGGCGAACCTATTGAAGCAGCGAAAGATTGTGATCTGCGAGGGCTGCGAGAGCTGCCTTGCCGAGATCGCGGCGTACTGCTGGGAGGACGGCGGAACGGGAAGAGACCGGCCGAAAAAGGAGAGAGATCACGCGATGGATGAGATGCGGTATTTTGCCGTGTCGATCGCGAAAAAGGAACGCGGAGGCGGCATTGCGATGCGCGCGGTGGAGCGCGCGGCGCGATGAACAAAACGGAAAAGGAGAGGACAGGATGAAAGTACCCTGGCAGAAGGAGAGAAGCACGGGCGGCGAGACCGCCGTGCAGCTGCGCAGCGGCGGACGCAGTACATTCGGACGGCTTGAGAGCTATGTGCCGCTGCTGGACGCGGAGGGACGCGAGATCGCGGCGGTGCTGTGCGCGGACGTTTCGCAGGTGGAGGTGCGCGAGGGGGACAATCCGCTCGAATTCTGCCTGTGCGGTGTGGATGGCGGCGGGCGCAGCGTGCCGCTCGAGTATCAGGACCTACTGCTCTTTACGCCGCTCAACCCCGAAGCGGGGCACCCTTACGGCGTTTCGATGCTGCGCTCGATGCCGTACTTAACGGGGCTGCTGCTGAAAATTTACGACGCGATGGGAAAGAACTGGGACCGCTGCGGCAATGTGCGCTTTGCGGTGACCTATAAGCCGCAGGACGGCGAGCTCGACCGCGGGGCGGCACAGGAGCGCGCCGAGCAGATCGCCGAGGAATGGTCGCGGGCGATGCAGGAGGGCAGAAACGGCAGCGTGCGCGACTTTGTATCGGTGGGCGACGTGTCGATCAAGGCCATCGGCGCGGACAACCAGATCCTCGACAGCGAGACGCCGGTACGGCAGATCTTAGAGCAGCTGGTGGCGAAGACGGGGCTGCCGCCGTTTATGCTGGGGCTGAGCTGGTCGTCGACCGAGCGGATGAGCTCGCAGCAGGCGGATATGCTGACAAGCGAGATCACGGCGCTGCGGCGCACGCTCGAACCGGTCATCGAGCGCGTCTGTACGCTGTGGCTTAGGATGCACGGCTATGGCTGCCGTGCGGTGGTGGACTGGGAGGACATCAACCTGCAGGATGAGGTGGAGGAGGCCAAAGCGGCACTCTACTTGCAGCAGGCGCGAAAGCTCAGGCAGGAAAATGATGAAGCGGAGGGGAAATGAGCATGGAAGTGAGAAAAGAGAGCAATGGGCTCAAAAACAGCATGGTGACGCGCGAGGAACTGGCAATCATCAATCAGTTCACGAAGCGCGCGCTCAAAGAGGACGAGGTCTACACCTTTGCCGTGCGGCTGTGCGACAACGAGGTGGACCGGGACGGCGAGCGCTTTCCGCGCGCGACGCTCGAAGAACTCGCGGAGCTGTTTGTGGGCAAAAGCGGCATTTTTGACCACGAGTGGACGGCGAAGGGGCAGGCGGCGCGCATCTACCGCACGGAGATCGTGGAGGAAGAGGGCGTTTGCTCGCAGGGCGAGGGGCGCTGCTATCTCAAGGGCTATGCGTATATGCTGCGCGGCGGCGAGAACGACGCGCTGATCGCGCAGATCGAGGGCGGCATCAAAAAGGAAGTGAGCGTGGGGTGCAGCGTGGAAAGGTGCGTGTGCTCCATCTGTGGTGAGGACATCAACACCTGCGCGCACAAAAAGGGCGAGGTGTACGGCGGCAAGGTGTGCTGCGCGGAGCTTGTGAACGCGCAGGACGCGTATGAGTGGAGCTTTGTAGCGGTACCGGCGCAGCCGAGAGCGGGCGTTTTGAAGCGCTGCGGCGGAGAGGACGCGGGCACGCTCAAGACGCTCGTCAAGCGGCGCGGGTCAAGAGCGAACCAGAGGGAGCTTGAAAGCCTTGAAAAGCAGGCGGAGGTCGGTAAGTGCTACTTGAGTGAGCTGCGCGGCGAGGTGAAGCGGCTGATGCTCGTGTGCGAGCAGGAGGCGGATGGCGAGGCCATTGAAAAGCTCGCGGAAAAGCTCGACGAGAGCGAGCTCAAGGAGATGGAGAAGCTGTATCGCGGGAAGATGGCGAAAAAGCTGGGGCTGCGCACGCAGCTCACTTACGGCGAGAAGACGAAAGCGGCGGAGGACGAGAGCGACTTTCGCGTGTGAAAAGGAACAAAAAGCAGCGGCGCTTTTTGGATAGAACAACAGATCAAGGAGGAACGGTATGAGCATTTCTTATGAGGGCATCGGCGAGTGGTGCGCAACGTTTGTTTGCGGCGTGGTCAGCGAGGGCGACATTGTGAAGGTGAGCGCGAACGGTACGGTGGGCAAGTGTACGGCGGGCGACGGCTTCTGCGGCGTGGTGCGCGCCGTCGCGCATGACGGCAAGGCCTGCACGGTGCAGCTCGGCGGCCTTGCGAGCGTGAAGTACAGCGGCACGGCGCCTGCGGTAGGCTTTAGCGAGCTGGTGGCGGACGGCTCGGGCGGCGTGAGCAAGCCGGGCGACAACCAGAACGGCAGCAGCTATCTTGTGCTGAGCGTGGACAGCGCGGCGGGCAAGGCCGTCATCAAGCTTTAAGGAGGAGAAGGACAAATGGCTTATCAGTATGAAAATGTGAAGCTCGAAAAGGGCATGTACGGCCAGAACGGCAGAAGTTTTCTGAAGGTGCTCGAATCGCTCGACCCGAGCGAGAACTACAAGGGCACGGCGCTCGAGGGGCTGGACGCCTTTCAGCGCCAGCTCAAGCGCTTTGATATCCACGTCAAGGGCGCGGGCAGCGACATGGTGGAAAAGTTTTTCCACACGAGCGAATCGTCCGTGCTGTTCCCGGAGTTCGTCTCCCGCGTGGTGCGCCAGGGCATGGAAAGCGACATCCTGCCCGACATCACTGCGACCGTGACGAATTTTGACGGCATGGACTACCGCTCTATCGCGTCCGTTCCGACGGATGACGACAAGGAGCTCAAGCGCGTGGAGGAGGGCGCGGGCATCCCGACGACCAGCATCCGCACGCAGGAAAATCTCGTGAAGCTCCACAAGCGCGGCAGAATGCTGGTCGCGTCCTATGAGGCTATCCGCTTCCAGCGGCTGGACCTCTTCTCTGTGACGCTGCGCCAGATCGGCGCGTACATCGCGCGCATGCACTTAAAGGACGCCATCGACGTTTTGATGAACGGCGACGGCAACAACAATGCGGCAACAAGCTATACCATCGGCGATGGCGGCATCGGCGGCACGAAGGGCACGCTGAGCTATGACGCGCTGCTGGGCTTCTGGTCGCAGTTTGACCCCTATACGATGAACACGATGCTGATGGGCAGCGACGTGATGCTCGCGATGCTCAAGCTCTCGGAGTTCCAGAACCCGCTGACGGGCCTCAACTTCCAGGGCACGGGCACGCTCGCGACCCCGCTGGGTGCGAAGCTCCTGCGCACGAGCGCAATGCCCGCGGGCAAGATCATCGGCCTTGACAAGAACTATGCGCTCGAGCGCATCTGTGGCAGCGAGGTGCTGGTCGAGTACGACAAGCTCATCGACCGCCAGCTGGAGCGCGCGGCCATCACGAGCATTTCCGGCTTTGCAAAGCCGTATCAGGAGGCCTCGAAGGTGCTGTTCTTACAGTAAAAAGTAAGGAGGAAGAGCGAATGGCGGAGAGCATGAGCGAGCAGATCTTTTCGATCGCGTGTGCGCTGAGCAAGGCGGACGAGAGCGAGAAGAGCATGCTCCGAATGATCTGCACGGCGCAGGAGGAGAGCCTTGTGCGCGCGCTGAAAGAGAGCGTCGCCAAGGAGGACTGCGAGAGCGCGTTTATCTGCGCGGCGTCGTGGTTGGCGGCGGCCGCGCTGGAGAGCGCGAGAGCGGGTGGGGAGGAGTTTTCCTCCCTGCGCGCGGGCGACCTGACAGTGACGAAGCGTTCGTCCGATGAGGGGAGCAAAAGGCTGTCGCTGCTGCGCGAGCAGGCGTGGGCGCTGATGCGCCCGTATACGACGGACGGCGGGTTCTGCTTCCGCGGGGTGGAGACGTGAAGCGGGCGCTGAGTGAGGCATTCGCGCGCTACGGCATGAGCGTTTCGGTGCTGCACGGCGGAGAGACGGCGGAGACGAAGGCGTTTTTGCAGCTTGTGAAGAGGGAGAACGGCGAGGAGCCGTTCTCTGTGACAGCGCTGGGCGCGGTCGACAAGCAGTGCTGGCGGTACCTGGGCCCGGCGGACGTTGCGGTCGCGATGGGCGACTTTGTGCAGTGCGGAGAGAGGCGGTACGTCGTGCGCGCGGCGGGGCCGTTTTACGTGGGTGAGGAGATCGCCTACTACTGGGCGATGCTGCATCCGAAGGAGGAAGAGGCATGACGGCGGTCGGACAGGTGAAGCGCGCGGTGGCTGCGGCGATCAAGGCGGCGGGGTGCGCGGCGATCGAGAGTTACAGCGAAGAACAGCTCAAGCGGTATGCGACCGCGGTGGCGGCGGTCGGCACGAAGGAGACGGTGATCGAGGAGAGCGGCGCGGCCCAGTATCTGGGAGAAAAGGTCGACGAGGCGACGCAGGAGACGGTATCTGTCTACGGGAGAAAAATGCTGCTGACGCTGCTCATCGAGGTGTATGCGCCGAGGACGCTGGGCGCGGTGGGCTGCGAAAAAGCGGCGGAGGCGGTGACGCAGGCACTGATGACGGCGCTGCCGGAGGGGCTGAAGCTCGGATCGCTCCAGTGGGGCAAGACCGGCTGGGACAAGACGACGGGCATGTTCCGGCTGGACGCGAGCGCGAAATATGCGGCGTACTTTGTCGCGGAGGCGGCGGAGGATGAGAAGGTGTTTACCGATTTTGTATTGAAAGGCACGGTGAAAGAACGTGAATAGTACGATCCATGAGCGGCCGGGCGTGTATTCGTCCTACGACGCATCGAGCGTGGTGAGCGCGAGCGCTGCGGCGAAGACGATCGGCGCGGCAGCAGTGGCGACGAAGGGGACGGCCAATAAGGTGGAGCTCATCACCTCGTATGAAGAGGGAAAGAGCGTATTCGGGGAGGATGCGAGCGGCGTGTATGGCATGAGCACGCTGCTCAGATTCCTCTTCGCCAACGGTGCGGGTGCAGTGAAGGCTGTGGCCGTGGGCAAGGACGAGAGTGAAGAGAAGGACTACGCGAGCGCGTTTGCGGCGCTCTCTGATGAGGAAGATGTCGGCGTGATGGTGTGCGACAGCGCGGCGCAGAGCGTGCATCTGCTCCTCAAAACGGCGGCAGAGGATGCCTCGGCGGCGAGACGCGAGCGCATCGCGGTCATCGGTGGTTCGGAAGAGACGGTCGCGCAGATGGTGAACCGCGCGAAGGCTGTCAACAGCGAGCGCGTAGTGCTGGTGGGACCGGATATCGCATCGGACGACGGCGGTACGATGAGCGCGGTGTTTGCCGCGGCGGCGGTGGCGGCGGTGATCGCGGGAAACACCGACCCGTCCGTGCCTATCAACGGCGCGGAGCTGACGCTTTTCGGCGCGGCGGGCAAGAGACTGAGTGACAATGAGATCGACCAGCTGGTGCGCGGCGGCGTGACGCCGATCGAGACGGTGGGCGGCGTTTCCTCGCCGGTGCGAGGTATCACGACGAAGACTTCGAGCGGCGGGGCGGCGGACACGACGTGGCGCGAGCTGACGACCATTTTGATCGTGGATGAGGTCATCCCGACGATCCGCAGCGCGCTGCGTACGCGCTTTGCCAGAAGCAAGAACACCGCGCAGAGCCGCGGGGCCATCCGCTCGCAGGTGGTGCTGGAGCTCGAGGAGATGAAGAGCCGCGAGATCGTGGACAGCTACGGCGAGGTGCTGGTGAGCGCGCTCAAGAGCGACCCGACGGTGTGCCTGGTGGAATTCAGCTTTACGGTGGCGCACGGGCTGAACCGCATCTATCTGACGGCGCACATCACGGTGTAAGGAGGAAAAATATGGCGAATACGGTATTGCCGCTGAGCAGCGACATCTATCTCGAAGTCGACGGCAAAAAGGTGGCGGTGGTGCAGAGCTACACGACGAGAGCGACGCGCACGAGCCGCGAGATCGAGGCCTTTGGCGAAAACGAGCCGGTGGCGACGATCGCGGGCGCGAACAAGTACACGCTGGAGTTGAGCCGCCTGTACGCGACGGATGAGGCCATCAGCGACGGCATCAACTTCTATGATCTGAATGACTTTTCGCTTGTGATCTGCAAGCCGGACAAGCGCATCATCTACTCGCAGTGCCGCTGGAGCAGCATTGAAGAGGCGGGCAAGCTTGGCGACCCGGCGGCGGAGAAGGTGACGATCATCGCGCGTAAGCGCATGGAGATCGCAAGCTGATGGACGAGCTTCTGCTGAACTTTTTGGGGCGCGAGCGGGAGAAGACGGTGCGCATCGGGGAGAGAACGTGCGCGATGCGGCTGCTTTCGGCCCGCGAGACGCTCTCGCTGCGGCGCGAGATCGCGCAGCTTGACTGCGCCGACGAAGAAGAGCGTGCGTTGCGCGCGAACGCGGCGCTGCTCAAAAGAAGCCTGACGGAGGGCGGAGAGGCGGCCTTTGCAAGCGCGGAGGACGTTGAAAATGCGCTGAGCGTCGGCGAGATCAACGAGCTGGTGCGGTGCTACGCGCTGCTTGACGGGGCGGAGAACCCGTCGAGCGAGGACGGGCGCGAGAAGGTGGAAGCGCTAAAAAAAGCATGGAGCACGCGCCCTACGAACGGCTGAAATGGCGCGTGCTCCGATATGCCGGCGCGCTGCCGAGCGAAAAGCGCGCTCAGGAGATGACGGACGCGGACTATCTCTATTGCCTTGTGCACGAGATGCTCGACCGCGAGGAGGCGATGGAGCGGCTGTGCCCCGAGTGCCGGACGCGCGCGGAGGAGGCACGGTGCAGCATTTGCGGCGCAAAGCTCGGCGAAACCGCAGGCGGCGGCAACGCGAGCTTTGATATGGCGCGCTTTATCCGCATGAAGGAGGGGCGAAAACCTTGAATTATATCGAATGGGCGCTGCAAAGAGGCGCAGAGCTGTGGCGCACGCGGGAAGAGGCGCTGAAAAAGCGCCTCTCCCTTGTGCCGGAGGGGACGGCGCAGAAAAAGGCGGCGGAGGCGCAGCTTTCGGAAGAGAAAGCCGCGGCGCAGGATGCGGAGATGAGCGGCGGCGCGGAAACTGTGGCAGAAGCAGCGGATGATCCGGTGGAGACGGCGGCGGTGCGGCTTGGGCAAAAGCTCGGGCTGAGTGCGACGCAAGAAGATGATGGCCCGGAGAGGGAGACGGCGTTTTCTGCCGATTTGGCGGGCACTGCGGCGGCGAACGCTGCGCTTCTGCGCGCGAGGGAGGCCGAGAGCGCGGACAATGCGTCCGACTGGATAAGAAAGCTCCTGAGCGCGGACGGCCGCGACGGGGCGAGCGCGGCGGCAGCGCGAGGGAAAAATGACTTTTCACTCGCGCAGGAGCAGGAGGTGCGCGAGACGGAGTCGTTTTCGCTGAGCTTGGAGCGCGACGCGCGCCGATACGACGGCGGATTTTTATTTTACTGAGAAAGGGGCGGGAGGATGAACCTTGCACCGATGCGATACAAGGATTATGTCTGGCCGCACAACCCGGAGACCTACACCATCTCGTTCAAGCGGCAGGTGGCAGTGGCGAAGGTGCCGTTCGGGCGCTACGGGATGCAGGATCTCGGAATGAGCTACCGCGTGATGGAGGGCGAAGGCGTTTTTGCGGGGAAGGGCGCCTACGACGAGTTCAAAAAGCTGGCATCGGTCTTCTATCAGGGCGGGCCGGGGCTGCTGATCCATCCGGTGTGGCAGGCGTCGCAGGCGTACTTTGTGTTGCTGGAACTGGCGCAGCAGCCGCTTGAAAACTACGTGCGCTACCGCTTTGCCTTCTGGGAGACGAGCCCACTCGATACGTCGCTCATCCGCGTGAGCGGCGGAAGCGGCAGCGCGGGCACGGGAACGAAAACGGCGAGCTCGTACTACACGGTCAAGCGCGGCGACACGCTGTGGGGCATTGCGAACACGTATGGCGTGACGCTGACGGCACTTTTGAACGTGAATCCGCAGATCAAAAATCCCAACAGGATCGCCGTGGGAGAGCGGGTGACGCTGCCGTGATGAAGGGGTATCTGACGACGTGCGACGGTGCGCAGTTTGAGCTGCCGACGCTGCTGAAGTGGGAATTTTCCTACACGGGAAGCGTGCCGTGCGACAGCTTTACGCTGCGGTGCGCATACGAGCCTGCGATGGCGGAGACGCTGCGGCGGGCGGTGCGCTTTACGGCGAGAGAGGACGGCACGGTCGAATTTGCGGGCGTTGTGGACGAGTGCGGCGTGACATGCGATGAAAAGGGCTTGCAGCTTGAGGTGAGCGGACGCGGCATGGCGGCGCTGCTGCTCGACAACGAGGCAGAGAGCGTGAGCTATCAGTGGGCGACGATGGAGGAGATCCTCAAAAACCATGTGACGCCGTACGGCATTGTGTGCACGGGCTATGACGCAGTGACGGCTGCGGCACGGTACCGCGTGGCGAACGGGTCGAGCCAGTGGAAGGCGCTGAACGATTTTGCAGCGCTGCACGGAGGGATCGCACCGTATTTCGACAAGACGGGCGCGCTGGAGGTGAAGAAAAACCGCAAGGCCGCGCGCGTGAGCATCGACGCCAAAACGCCGGTGACGGCGCTCGCCTACTGCGACAAGCGCTACGGCGTGATCGCCGAGGCGCTGGTGGTGGACAGCAAGGCGGGCGTGAAGCAGAGCGTGAAAAACGAGGCGTTCTGTGCTCGCGGCGGCACGAGCAGGCGCGTATTTTACGTGCCGGCGCGCAGCGGCACGCAGGCAATGCGCTACACGGGGGAGTATCAGATCGCAAAGTCGAAGGAGGGCGCGGAGACGCTGCGCGTGACGATCGCGGGGCGGTTCACCGCCGCGCCGGGGGATATCGCGGCGGTGAGCGGGACGAAGATCGGCATTGTGGGCAATTTCCGCGTGATCGAGTGCGTGAGGCGCTTTGGCGAGAGCGGAGAGGCGTGCGAAGTGACGATGCAGAGGGAGTGAGAGACGATGTGGCTATCGAGAAAGCTAAGCCAGCATGAGATGCAGGACGTGGCCTCGGCGCAGGACGGAACGGTGACGGTCGAGGGCGGCGAGCTGGCGGTATTCAGCAGCGGGGAAAAGCGCGAGGTGAAGACCGCCGCGCCCGGCGGCTATGAGTGGCAGCCGAAAAAGGGCGAGGATGTGCTGGTGGTGCGCGGCGGGACCTTTGGCGAGGAGGCCTACGCCGTGGGCGCGGTGGGGCAGAGCGCGGACGACCTGGCACCCGGCGAGGTGCGCATTCGCTCCGCCGCGGCGGGGACGGAGATCGTGCTGCGCAACAACGGGCGCATCGACATCAACGGGCTCCTTTTCATCAACGGGATGCCGTATCTGGGAATGGGAGGCTGAGGATGGAGCTGAAGATCAAAGACCGCGATTATGTGGCCGACGGCGCGGGCGGGCTCGTGCGCGTGAGCGGCTGGGACGAGCTGCTCGAACGCGTGCTCTTTAAGCTGAGTGTGCGGCGCGGAAGCTTTGCGCTCGCGCCGGAGCTTGGCAGCAAGCTGCACCTTTTATGGCGGGAAAAGGGCGAGAGTCGCGCGACGGCGGCAAAGCAGTACGTGGCCGAGGCGCTGGCGGACGAAGAGGGCCTGAGCGTGATGGGCGTGGAGCTTGTGGAAAAGAATGGCCTTTTGGAGCTGCGCGTGCTGCTGCGCTATGAGAACGAAACGGGCGAGGCGGTCGTGACGATAGGGGGAGAGTGAAGAATGGAAGAGCTGAACGCGATCTACGAGCGGATGTGCGCGATCTTTGCCGAGGAGGCGGGCTTTGTGCCGAACGACGGCTGCGACGCGATGGTGCGCCTCTATGCGCTGGCGAGCGAGGTACAGTCGCTTCTGGCGCAGGCGGACTGGGTGCTGGATCAGAGCTTTCCGCAGACGGCGGTGGGGCAGTATCTTGATTATCACGCCGAGACGCGGGCGCTGACGCGCCTTCCGGCGGCGAAAGCGGCGGGCGTGCTGCGCTTTTCCGCGCCGTCGGCGGCGGTGACGGATTATGAGATCGAGCAGGGGAGCGTCGCGATGACGAGCGGCGGCGTGCGCTTTGAGACGACGGAGAAGGCGACGCTTGCAAAGGGCGAAACGTATGTGGATGTGCCGGCGAGCGCCGTGGAGGCGGGGGCGAGCGGTAACGCCATCGCGGGCGCGATCCATCTGATGTCCGTGTATCCGGTGGGCATCACGCAGTGCACAAATCCTGAGGCGTTTTCCGGCGGCAGCGACGAGGAGAGCGACGAAAAGCTGCGCGAGCGCGTGCTTGAGAGTTACAAGCGTCTGCCGAACGGTGCGAACGCGGCGTTTTACGAGCAGGAGGCGATGAGCTTTCCGAACGTGGCGGCGGCGAAAGCGGTCGGCCGCGCCCGCGGCATCGGCACGGTGGATGTGTATGTTTCGACGCACGCGGGCGCGCCGGATGAGAAGCTGCTCGGCGAGATCGAGGCGGTCTTGCAGAAAAAGCGCGAGATCGCGGTGGATGTGGAGGTCAAGGCGCCGACAGAGAAGACCGTCAACATGAGCGCGGAGCTGACGGCGGAGCAGGGCTGGACGATGCAGGAGATCACCGATGCGGCGACGGCGGCGCTGCAGGCGTACTTCACCGGCGAGCGGCTGGGTGAAGCGGTGTATACGGCGAAGCTCGCGAACATCCTCTACGGTGTGGAGGGCGTGAAGAACTGTCACCTGCTCACACCGAGCGCGGATGTGAGCGTGAGTGCGACGGAGCTACCGGTGCTCGGTACGGTGACGATCACGGAGATCGGGGCGGGTGAGGCATGACGTATTATGACTATCTCTGCCGCCTTTTGGAGCCGATGCGCGTTTACCGCACCGAGCGCGGCACGCTGAGCGGCGGAGAGCTGTACGCGGCGGGCAAAGCGCTGGATAAAGCGGACGGCGCGATGGAATACGCCGAGCAGGAGGGCCTTTTGCAGACGGCGGAGGGCGAGGGCCTTGCAAGGCGGGAGAAGCTCTTTTCCCGCTGCCCGGTCAGCGTTTCGACTGCGCTGCGGCGCGAAGCCATCGCGGCGCTCGCGCGCATCAACGCCGACAGCTTCACGTTGGATGCGATCAACTCGACGCTCAGCGGCTGCGGCATCAAGGCGCTGGCGGAGGAGACGGAGAAAAAGGGAACGGTCAAGGTGTGGTTTCCGAACACCGTGGGCGTGCCGGATGAGTTTTCACAGGTGGAGAGCATCATCCTCGATATCATCCCGTGCCATCTGCTGGTGGAGTTCTACTTCCGGTATCTGACGTGGCTCGAGTGCGAGGCACAGAAATTTACATGGCAGAGCGTGGAGGACGCGCATCACACATGGGAGAGCTTTGAAAAGGCGGTGCCGAAAGAAGAATGACGGAACAGGAGATCTCGGTCAAACTGACGGAGACCGAGCAGCGCGCAAGATCCAACACGCACCGCATCGAAAAGCTGGAACAGCAGCAGAAGGACCTGAATAAGCTGGTGACGGCAGTGGAGGTGCTCGCCTCGCGCGAAAAGGGCGTGGAGACGGACGTCAAGGAGATCAAGGCGGACGTGAAGACCATCACGCAGAAGGGCGGAAAGCGCTGGGATGCGATGATCGACCGCGTGCTGTACGTGCTCATCGGGGCGGCGATCTCCCTGCTGATGACAGGGGGGAGCTTATGAAAAGGAAACGCACGAGCTTTTCCAAACTGTTGCTGCTGCTCGAAAGCGCGATCGTGCTCTATACGACGTATGAGGGCTTCGGGATCGCGAAGCTCGCGATCGAACTGGGCTTTATGGGCACGCTCCCGTGGATCGCGACGATGGTGACGGCGGCGTGGGGCGCTTACGGCACGAGCGCCGCGTGCTACTATGCCAAGGCAAAGGCGGAAAATACGGCGGGCGGCGTGACGTATGAAACGGTGTGCCGCGGGCAGGACTGCGAGGGGTGAGAGAGCATGGAGCTTTTGAAAAAGAGACTGGCGAATCTTTTGAGCGTGAAGAGCATCGTGACGCTGTGCCTGACGATCACGTTCTGTGTGCTGACGGTGCAGGCAAAGGTGACGCAGGAGTTCAACACGGTGTATCTCATGGTGATCGCGTTTTATTTCGGCACGCAGAACGGCAAAAACGCGCAGGAGGAAACGTAAATGCGCCACAGCAGAAGCATCAGCGACCTGCGCGCGGACGTGGCGGAGAACTGCCGGGCGCTGCTTATGCTCGCTGAGCGCGAGGGGTTGAGCGTTCTGGTGACGGAGACGGTGCGCGATGCGGAGTATCAGCGGATGCTCGCCGAGAAGGGCTACGCGGCCAAAGGAGCGGTGACGCCGTCGTTCCACGCCGAGCATGCAGGATTGGCCTTTGATATCTGCAAAAATGAGGCGGGGCACGAGTACGACGATCCTGCGTTCTTTATAAGGGTCGGAGAGATTGGGAAAATGCTCGGATTTTCCTGGGGAGGAGACTGGGGGAGCTTTCCCGACCGGCCGCATTTTCAGTGGGACGCGGGCGCCACGTACACGAGCGCGATGATCCGCGCGAAGCGCTATCCGCCGCCCATGCCGCGCTATGAGGAGGAAGAGATGACGCAACAGCAGTTTGACGCGATGATGGAAAACTACCTGAAAAGACTGGCGCAGCAGACGCCGGCAGGCTGGAGCGCGGAGGCGCGCGCCTGGGCGGAGAAAAACGGCCTGATCGCGGGAGACGAGGCGGGAAACAAACAGTACCGCAGCTTTTTGACGCGCGAGCAGATGGCGGTGCTGATGCAGCGCTATGACGCGATGCAGCACGGCAAGTGACTAAAGGAACAGGTAAAAGCGCCGGAGGGTCTCCCCTCCGGCGCTTTTTTGCGCTGTCACGACAGAAAACTTGCAGGAAATCTTGCAAATTACATGCTTTGCACAAAAAGAATGTGAAACGTCTCCACGGAAACGACAAAAAGCGCCACTAAAATTTGTTCAGTTTTTTTTCACTTTCTGAACGGGTTTTCATTGATTTTGCGAGGAAGTTCCACTATAATTTACACTGAAGCCTGTATGAGCATCTTTCGAAGAATTTTTGACGGAATCCATGCAAGCAGAGAGGGCTCTTCGGCGATAAAAATGTTTATCAAAATCAGGGAGGGTTTTATCTTGAATAAGGTCATGTCACTGCACGATGCCGTTGCAAAGTACGTCGAGAATGGCGATACTCTTGCGATCGGCGGTTTTACCACCAACCGTAAGCCGTATGCCGCGGTTAGTGAGATCCTGCGTCAGGGTCAGAAGGACTTCATCGTTTATGCCGGCCCCGGCGGCGGCGAAGTCGATATGCTCATCGGCGAGGGCCGTGTGGCTGCTTACATCAACTGCTACACCGCTAACTCCGGCTACACCAACGTTTCCCGCCGCTTCCGCGCTGCCATCGAGCAGGGCAAGCTCACGTATGAGGACTATTCTCAGGACGTGCTGATGCTCATGCTGCACGCCTCTTCTCTCGGCCTTCCGTTCCTGCCGGTCCGCCTGATGCAGGGCAGCGGCCTGATGAAGTTCTGGGGCATCAGCGAGGAAAAGCGCAAGACCATGCCCAAGATCGAAAATCTCAAGTGCGCCGAGATCGAGAACCCGATGGTGCCGGGGCAGAAGGTCGTAGCCGTGCCCGTGCCCAAGATCGACACCGCCATCATCCACGTCCAGCAGGCCTCTCCGGACGGCACCTGCATCATCATGGGCGATGAGTTCCATGATATCGACATCGCGATCGCCGCGCGCAAGACCATCGTCACCTGCGAGGAGATCGTCTCCGACGAGTTCATCCGCCGCGACCCGACCAAGACCCGCATCTTCGGCGAGTGCGTGCAGGCGGTCGTCAAGGCTCCCTATGGCGCATGGCCCGCACAGTGCTATGACTACTATGACGACGACGATGCCGGCCTGAAGGAGTACGACAAGGCCTCCAAGTATCAGGATGCCGAGGATGCCGTCAAGCAGCTCGAAAAGGCCGCGGCCAAGGCTGCCAAGGCGCTGGAGAAGGCTCCCGAGGACGAGAAGCTCAAGCTCGCCGCCGAGAACGCACAGAAGGCCTTCGAGCTCGCCAAGAGCGGTGAGAAGATTCCCGAGACCTTCAAGGATTTCCTCGAAAAGTGGGTCTACAGCTGCGAAGATCAGTCCGCTCTGCTCGATAAGCTCGGCGGCAGCCGTCTGATGCGCCTGAAGAACGAGCCGCACCTCGGCTATTCCACTACACATTAAGGTTTGGGAGGCTAAATAGAAATGTCTGATTATACGAAGTATACCAAGCAGGAAATGCAGGCGTATGCCATTGCTAAGAATATCAAGGAAAACCAGATCGTCATCGTTGGTACGGGCCTGCCGCTGATCGGTGCGTCCCTTGCCAAGCGCGCGGTCTGCCCCAGCTGCCACCCCATCGTCGAGTCGGGTCTGATGGACTGCGACCCCGTTGAGGTCCCCCGCTCCGTCGGCGATAACCGCTTCATGGCGCACTGCGCCGTGCAGTGGCCCAACATCCGCTTCGTCGGCTTCGAGGCCAACGAGTGGCTGCACGACGAGGATCGTCTCGTCGCCTTCATCGGCGGCGCGCAGATCGACCCGTACGGCAACGTGAACTCCACCTGCATTTTCGGCAAGGGCGACTACCTGCAGCCCACCACCCGCTTCACCGGTTCCGGCGGCGCCAACGGCATTGCCACCTACTGCAACACCATCATCATGATGCAGCACCAGAAGCGCCGCTTCATGGACCACGTCGACTACATCACCTCCTGCGGCTGGATGGACGGCCCCGGAGGCCGTGAGCGCGCGGGCCTGCCCGGCAACCGCGGTCCTCAGATGGTCGTCACTGACCTCGGCATCATGAAGTTTGATGAAGAGACCAAGCGCATGTACCTCGCTTACTACTATCCGTTCTCCTCTCCCGAGATGGTTCAGGAGAACACCGGCTTCGAGATCGACGTTTCCCGCGCCGAGCTGATGGAAGGCCCCTCTCCGGAGATCATCCGTCTCATCCGTGAGGAGATCGACCCGGGTCAGGCATTCATCAAGGTTCCCAAGGATAAGTAATTTGTTATTTCGATTTAAGAAGGAGAACTTAATATGAGCGAATATTCCATGCCCTCTTATTTCCAGAGCATGCCGGTCATCGGCAAGGATCTGAGCGCATTCCACGAGGACAACGCCGCTGAGATCCAGGCGGTGGAGCAGGAGATCCACGAGATCCGCGAGGCTGCCCTCGAAGCCGGTAAGAGCACCGAGGCGCTCAACGAGTCCGGCCAGTGGACGGCGATGCAGCGCATCATGGAGCTCGTTGACGAAGGCACCTGGTGCCCCCTCAACAGCCTCTATAACCCCCAGGACAACAAGAACGGCAGCGTTGGCATCGTCAAGGGCCTCGGCCGTATCGACGGCAAATGGGCCGTCATCATCGCGAGCGACAACAAGAAGCTCGCCGGCGCCTGGGTCCCCGGCCAGGCCGACAGCCTGCTGCGCGGCAGCGACACGGCCAAGCGCCTGCGCATCCCCCTCGTGTACGTGCTGAACTGCTCCGGCGTTAAGCTCGACGAGCAGGAGAAGGTGTACCCCAACCGCCGCGGCGGCGGTACGCCGTTCTATCGCAACAGTGAGCTCAACCGGATGGGCGTGCCCGTCATCGTCGGCATCTACGGCACGAACCCCGCTGGCGGCGGCTATCACTCCATCTCCCCGACCATCCTGATCGCGCATCAGGATGCCAACATGGCAGTCGGCGGCGCCGGTATCGTCGGCGGTATGAGCCCCAAGGGCCATGTCGACAAGGAGGCTGCTGAGGCGCTCATCAAGGCGCAGAAGAACCTCAAGAGCGACATCCCCGGCACTGTCGCCATCCACTATGGCGAGACCGGCTTCTTCCGCGAGGTCTACGCCGATGAAGAGGGCGTGCTCGCCGGTATCCGCAAGTACATCGACATGCTGCCCGCTTACGATCCCGAGTTCTTCCGCGTCGACGATCCCAAGGAGCCCCTGTTCGACGCCAACGACCTCTACAGCATCGTTCCGTTCAACCAGAAGCGCTCCTACGACATGGTCGAGGTCCTCGCGCGTCTGTTCGACGGCTCCGAGTTCATGGAGTACAAGCACGGCTACGGCCCCGAGATGATCACCGGCCTTGCCAAGATCGACGGTCTGCTCGTCGGCGTTGTCGCCAACTATCAGGGCATGCTGATGAACTACCCCGAGTACAAAATGGCGACTTACGGCCAGGCGATGGGCGTGGGCGGCAAGCTGTACCGTCAGGGCCTCATCAAGATGAACGAGTTCGTCACCCTCTGCGCGCGTGACCGCATCCCGATGCTGTGGGTCCAGGATACCACCGGTATCGATGTCGGCAACGACGCTGAGCGCGCTGAGCTCCTCGGCCTCGGCCAGAGCCTCATCTATTCCATCCAGTCCAGCAAGCTGCCGATGATGGAGATCACGCTCCGCAAGGGCACCGCCGCGGCGCACTACGTCCTCGGCGGCCCGCAGGGCAACGACAACAACGCCTTCTCCATCGGCACCGCTACCACCGAGATCTACGTCATGCACGGCGAGACCGCTGCGGCCGCCATGTATGCCCGCCGTCTCGTGAAGGAAGAGAAGGCCGGCGAGGATCTGCAGCCCACCATCGACAAGATGAACGCGCTGATCCAGGACTACGCCAAGAAGTCCAGCCCGAAGTTCTGCGCCAAGGCAGGCATGACCGACGAGATCGTCGACATGAACGACATCCGTCCCTACATCCAGGCCTTCGCCAACGCCTGCTATCAGAACCCCGAGAGCATCTGCCCGGTCCATCAGATGCTGCTGCCGCGCGTCATCCGCGACTACGACGCCCTGAACGCGCAGTAAAATATCACAACAATGCTTTTCCCGGCGCTGCGCGGAGGCAAGAACCGCGCAGCGCACGGGAAGGCAAACGGAGAGTACAATGAGCATTTATACCATGGGTATCGACGTCGGCTCCACCGCGTCGAAATGTGTGATCTTAAAAGACGGCAGTGAGATCGTTGCCAAGTCCCTCGTCGCTGTCGGCACGGGCACGTCGGGTCCATCCCGCGCGATCGCTCAGGTGTTGGAAAACGCGGGCATGACGCGCGAGCAGATGAACTTCGTCCTTGCCACGGGCTATGGCCGCAACAGCCTTGAGGGCCTTGCCGACATGCAGATGAGCGAGCTTTCCTGCCACGCCAAGGGCGCGGCGTTCCTGTTTCCGAACGTGCGCACGGTCGTCGATATCGGCGGGCAGGACGTGAAGGTCATCGAGATCGAGAACGGCATGATGAAAAATTTCGTCATGAACGACAAGTGTGCAGCCGGTACCGGCCGCTTCCTCGATGTCATGGCCCGCGTGCTTGAGGTGAAGGTCGAAGAACTGGGCGATCTTGGCGACAAGTCGACCAAGGAGGTCGGTATCAGCTCGACCTGCACGGTGTTTGCCGAGAGCGAGGTCATCTCGCAGCTCGCCATGGGCACAAACAAGTGCGACATCATCCACGGCATCCACAAGTCCGTCGCGGGCCGCGTTTCCGGCCTCTGCCACCGCATCGGTGTGCGCGACGACGTGGTGATGACCGGCGGTGTCGCACAGAACCATGGCATCGTGGAAGCCCTTCAGGAGCAGCTCGGCCACGAGATCCACACCACGCCCCTCACGCAGTATAACGGTGCGCTCGGCGCCGCTCTGTTTGCCTACCAGAAGGCTTTGAAGAACAAATAATCCCCATCATTCGTTATCAAATTTTTCTATATCGCATTAGGAGGAATCAATCATGGCTAAACAAGTCAGTCCCGGCGTGCTTGCTCTGCGCAAGGTCGTCGATGACGTCTATGCCGACGCCCGTGAAGCGAAGAAGCAGGGTAAGCTGGTCGGTTGGTCCAGCTCCAAGTTCCCCTGTGAGCTTGCTGAGGCCTTTGACCTCAACGTGATGTATCCCGAGAACCAGGCTGCCGGTATCGCCGCCCAGCGCGACGGTGAGATCATGTGCCAGGCTGCCGAGGATCTCGGCTTCGACAACGATATCTGCGGTTACGCACGTATCTCCCTGGCTTACGCCGCCGGTAAGCGCGCCAGCCGCAAGTTCGACCCCGAAACGCTCGAGTTCATCATCGACCCGAACAGCGGCAAGCCCCTCAAGGACGAAAACGGCAAGGTCGTCATCGATCCTGAGACCGGCAAGCCCAAGAAGGATCCCAAGACCCAGCAGCCCTACACCGTTCTTGACGATATCCACGAGATCGAGGCTCTGCCAGAGACCACCGAGAAGGAGATCGCCTATAAGAACTTCCGCCGCGAGGCCATCAAGCCCTACAAGCAGATGCGCATCCCCCAGCCGGACTTCGTCCTGTGCTGCAACAACATCTGCAACTGCATGACCAAGTGGTACGAGAATATCGCCCGTATGTGCAACATCCCCCTCATCATGGTCGATATCCCCTACAACAACACCGTGGAAGTCAGCGATTCCGCTGTCAAGTATGTCCGCGCCCAGTTCGACAACGCCATCCATGAGCTCGAAAAGCTCACCGGCAAGAAGTTCGACGAGAAGAAGTTCGAGCTTGCCTGCAAGCACGCGAACCGCACCGCGCAGAACTGGCTGAAGGTCTGCGACTTCCTGCAGTACAAGCCCGCCCCGATGAGCGGCTTCGACCTGTTTAACCACATGGCCGACGTCGTCACTGCCCGCGGCAAGGAAGCTGCTGCCGACGCCTTCGAACTCCTGTCCAAGGACCTGCAGAAGAACATTGAGGAAGGCACCTCCACGCTGCCCTTCCCCGAGCAGTACCGCGTCATGTTCGAGGGCATCCCCTGCTGGCCGAAGCTCCCGAACCTGTTCAAGCCCCTCAAGGAGAATGGCATCAACGTCACCGCAGTCGTGTACGCGCCCGCGTTCGGCTTTGTTTACAACAACATGGACGAAATGGCCCGCGCTTACTACAAGGCTCCGAACTCCGTCTCCATCGAGCAGGGCGTTGCCTGGCGTGAGGGCATCTGCCGCGATAACAAGGTCGACGGCGTGCTCGTCCACTACAACCGCTCCTGCAAGCCCTGGTCCGGTTACATGGCTGAAATGCAGCGCCGCTTCACCGCTGACCTCGGCGTGCCCTGCGCCGGTTTCGACGGCGACCAGGCTGACCCGCGCAACTTCAACGAAGCGCAGTACGCGACCCGCGTGCAGGGTCTGGTCGAGGCTATGGAAGCCAACAAGAAAGACTAAGGAGGCGTGCAAAAATGAGTATCGAAGCTATCGTTAATGAATTTTCCGCTGTTGCCGCCAATCCCAAGGGCCAGCTCAAGGCCTATAAGGACGCAGGCAAAAAGTGCATCGGCGTGATGCCTTATTACGCCCCCGAAGAGCTGGTTTACGCCGCCGGTATGATGCCGTTCGGCATGTGGGGCAGCAACAACAAGACCGAGCAGCGCTCCAAGGAATACTGCGCGACTTTCTATTGCACCATCGCCCAGCTCGACCTCGAGATGCTGCTTGACGGCACGATGGATCTGCTGGACGGCGTTATCACCCCGACCATCTGCGACACGCTGCGCCCCATGAGCCAGAACATCCGCGTCGCCATGAGTGAGAAGCTGCCGTGCATCTTCCTCGCCCATCCTCAGAACCGCTTTGCCGACTGGGGCAAGCAGTTCTGCCTGGATCAGTACAACAACGTCAAGGCCGGTCTTGAAAAGATCGCCGGTCACGAGATCAAGAGCGAGGACATCGCTGCGGCCATCAAGGTCTACAACAAGTCCCGCGCTGCCCGCCGTGAGTTCGTCAAACTCGCAAGCGACCACTGCGACGTTATCGACCCGATCATGCGCTCGGCCGTCTTAAAGGCTGCCTGGTTCATGGATAAGGCCGAGTACACCGAGAAGCTCGAGGCCCTCAACGCCGAGCTCAAGGCGCTGCCCGCTGCCAAGTGGAACGGCGTGAAGGTCGTCACCTCCGGCATCATCTGCGACAACCCGACGCTGCTCAAGATCTTCAAGGACAACAACGTCGCCATCGCGGCGGACGATGTCGCCCACGAGTCCCGTGCCTTCCGCACCGACGCGAGCGAAGAGGGCGACCCGATGATGGCGCTCGTCGATCAGTTCACCAACATCGACTACGACGTCCTGCTCTACGATCCGCAGTCCAGCAAGAACCGCCGCGGCGAGTTCGTGGCCAACATGGTCAAGGAGTCCGGCGCGCAGGGCCTCGTGCTCTTCATGCAGCAGTTCTGCGATCCCGAGGAGATGGAGTTCCCGTACCTCAAGAAGGCGCTCGACGCCGCTGGGATCCCCTTCATCAAGCTCGGCATCGACCAGCAGATGCGCGACTTCGGCCAGGCGGCGACCGCCATTCAGGCGTTTGCCGACGTGCTCTCCGTGCAGTAAGGAAAGTCTCTTTTCCCTCCTGCCGTGCAAGGCAGGAGGGAAAAGCCGTTAAAAACGCGCAAAAAGTGCATACGCGCTTGCAAATTGAGCAATCGCTTTGCTATAATCCAAATTGAAAGGTAAAAGGAAGAAATGGAATACAGCAGCCTGTTCGTTACCCTGATGGGTATTGGCACGGTGTTCTTTGGCCTGATCTGCATCATTTTCCTCACCATGGCAATGGGTGCGATCCTCAAGGGCAAAGAGAAAGCATGCGCTGATACGTCCTGATAGTTTGGCTGCAAACAGATTT
>ENA-ORTF01001099-ORTF01001099.1-human-gut-metagenome-genome-assembly--contig:-NODE-1099-length-33375-cov-2.901471_pt1 | contig 33375 bp, 35 predicted proteins | sample MGYA00241908_ERZ509180 | MGnify/ENA primary metagenome ERZ509180 (study PRJEB26280, sample SAMEA2338814) | human gut metagenome | biome: human gut; feature: human-associated habitat; material: faeces... | reverse complement strand
AAATGCCTGGAGGAGCAAAACTGGAATGTTGCTCTGGCGTATATGTTAAACGAAGAAAAAGAAAAGGATAGCACTGGAAATACATTTGTAATTTGATTTAAGACCGCCGCCGGCAAGGGCCGGCGGTTTTTTTTGCGCAAAAAAATCAGCATATTAACTCAAGAAAAACAAAAAGAAAGGAGTTAAAAAAATGAATAACAATAATTATAAATGGGAGACTGTTGGAAATGCTAAATTCTATACCGATGGTACGACATGCACTGATATTGAGGTGATGGATAATGCTAAAACTGTTTCTTTCATCTATCCGAAATTCAAGATTGACAGGGAAACATGTCAAAAAGTATTCTCAAGTGTTGAGAATCTGATTATTGAAAGAAATGTTCTCTCAATCATAATTCCAAATAAGATGTTTCCAAATGTGAAAAAAGTAGAGTCTGAATCCAGTAACTTTATTGACGGAAAATATCTGATTGAAAGAACCGGTATGAGGCTGCGGAATGCGTTTGGACAGAATGAGAACGCTGTAATTGATTTCACACAGTTTAATGATGCTATGCAGGCGTTGGAAAATGGTACTGGTTCAATCGAAGCAGTTAAAACTGCGTATCGTGGATTGGGTACACAGGCTGCTAGTATTACACAAGAACTAACTGGACAACTCAATAAAGCTGGTAAGGCAGTTAGAGATATTGCCAAAGGTGATGAAACGATTTCCAGTTTGAAAGCCGATTTTAATGGTTTAAGTAACGCTCCAAAAGAGGTAACAACACAGCTTAATGGGTTAAGTACCAAACTTGCTGAAATAAAACGCCTTGAAACCGAAGAAGGGCGAAATGCTAATTGGGCAAGAGCATATAAAGAATGGCGTGAGGAAGTTGATGTTCTAACTGCGAAATTACGTGTACTGCAAAAAGAACAGGCAAATATGTCCTCTAGTCAAGTGCTGAAAATGTCTGATTTGAAAAAAGCAAATCGTGCTTATATTTCAAAAGTTGGCAATACTGTTGATAAAAATAGCAATGAAGTTGCTAAAATGGCAAATGCACATGGTTGGCAAGATTGGGACATTACTGGTATAGAACGTGCCGATGGTATGGTTAAGCAATTAACTGTAACATTTACTGATGCCACAGGCGCAATCAAGCGGTTTGTGATGCAACGAGATAAATTGCTATCTGACAAAGGCAATGAGTATAGTGGGTTAGTACAAGTCGGTGATGTAAAGGTTTTACATTCTGCTGAAAGTGCTGAAAAAGCCCTACAAGAAAAAGCGAACACTATTTTTCAAAACGCTAGTGTTGGGAAAAATAATGTTTATCAGTTACAAGTTGATACACAAATTTCTCAGCTACAGAAATATGGTTATACTGCTGAAGAAGCAAAAAACCAAGTTGCCCAATTAACAGAACAGTTACGAATTATGGCATCTGCTGATAGTACAGCTGAACAACGTGTGCAAGCAGAACAGAAATTTTCGTCTGTGTTGGCAGAAACAAAAGTTGCTGTAGCAAATGCAAGACTAGCATATCAAGGTCTTGCAACCGAGCAAAGCAGATTGACTAAGGCAAATTCGATTGAATCATTTTTACAGAAAAATACACGTATTACTGCTGAGGCAAGAGCAGAATTACAACGATATATTGATAAATTGCGTGATACCTCCACTGCAATGTCTAGGGTTGAAAAAAGTAACATTGATGTTAAATTCCAATCAATCCAAAACTCTATGCGAGGACTGAATAAACTTGGTTACTCATTAGCTGACCAGTTTAAACAAGCGGCAGGTAGCTTCACACAATGGTTATCGGTTAGTTCGTTAGTAATGACTGGTGTTAGCAAAACCAGAGAAGCTGTCAATGAACTAATTGAGATGGATAATATCCTAACAGAAATTAGCAAAACCAGTGATTTAACAGATAAAGAACTGAAAGAATTAGGGAAATCATCATTTGACAAAGCAAGCGAGTTGGGTAGAACCGCTACAGACTATCTGAATACCGTTACAGAAATGTCCCGTAGTGGTTTTTATGGAGAACAAAGTGAAGCAATGGCAAAACAAGTTTTGCTTGCTCAGACTGCTGGTGATTTAACCAATGACCTTGCATCAAAGTATATACTGGCAACTAATGCTGCGTACAAATTTAACGGTGAAGCAAGTAAGTTAAATGAAGTAATTGATGGGATGAATATGATAACAAACCGCAATAGTGTGGCAATGGAAGATATGGCTGAGTCCATGTCTGCTGCTGGTTCAGTTGCGGCTACCTATCGTGTAGACCCAGATGAATTTGCTGCCATGACGGGTACAATCGAAGCAGTCACCAAGTTAGGTGGTTCTGAGGTTGGTACTGGTATTAAATCGTTACTGATTAACTTACAGAATGTTAATTCTTCTAAAATTACTGGCACATTAAAGAGTGCTGGGGCAGCCATGACGGAGATGGTTGACGGTGCGGAATCGTTAAGAAAACCAATGGATATTTTAAGGGACTTGTCCAAAACCTTTAAAACATTGGACGAAGATAACCCGTTAAGAGCGGAAATTTTAACCAATATTGGTGGCAAATACCAAGCAACAAAGTTAGCTGCCCTGCTCGACAATTTTGAAATGCATGATAAAATGCTTCAAGATTATGCAGAGGGCGAAGGTAGTGCCATGTCGGAGGCAGAATTTGCCTCGTTATATAGAAATGTGTAACTAGAACATATTTAATTGCAGGTAATGCGTAAAGCCTTACACCACAATAATCAGGAAACTAGATTATGAAGGTGCGAAAGCAGAAAAAACGTAAGGATGGTATATGGTTAAAAGCCTAAGTGCCAATTTTACTAATTTTACATAAATTAGGAATTGCTGTTCATGCATCGAAGTACCCTAACGTATTCCGTAGACCATACGGTACTTGAGTCGAGGGTAAACGTTCACAGACTATTCCCATGTAGGGGTTTAGAAATATTCGTTTTATCGAATTATAAAATAAAGGTGGAAATCCTGAATATCTAAACCAATAGAAGTACGGCTTAATCGCAAAGAAGTCGGTGAAAATCCGTTAAATGGAAAAGGTATGCTTGTTGTTTAAATAATAAACATGAGTAAAAAATAGTCGAGTCTTATGGCGAAAGCATAAGAGTTGTTGATTGTAAGGAGTAAGTAATTGGATGAAAAGAAATACTATTGATGACATTAAGAATTATTTAAAAGCAAATCATATTGATTGTACACTGTTATCTACAGAGTATCATGGTAACAGAGAAAAATTATTATGGAAGTGTGCATGCGGAAACACGTTTGAACAATCATTGGCGACCATGTACCACAGTAATCATATGTGTAGCGAATGTACAAAAAATCATAGAATTGATGCCCAAACATATTCGATAGAAGATATCAAGAAAATGATTGCAGATAAACCATATACGATGATTGACGAGACATTTACAATGTTGTCAAATGGGTTTGATGCTCTTACGCCAGAAGGTTATACAGTAAGAATAACACGTAATGCAATATTAAAAAATCAGCAACCAGAAATATTTCATGTTGATAATCCACATACAATATCTAATATTAAACATTATTTGCATCTTCATAATATTGCTACAACACTTTTAAGCAATAGCTATCGTGGCAATGCACAACCATTAGAATGGAAATGTGCGTGTGGTAAAATCTTTAAACGTGCATGGAATAATTTTCAGCACAGCAATGGCATGTGCAGAGAATGTGCAGTTAAACAAGCTAAAAGTAAAAAGTGTCAAGCAGAGTTTGAAAATCTAAAACACTATTTTACCAATAAAGATTGTTGTCTTGTTTCAAAAGAATATACTGGTCATAAAAATAAAATTGCTTTTGTATGCAACAAACATAAAGATAAAGGTGTGCAGTATATTAACTGGATGAAATGCAAGCATAATAATGCAGGTTGTAAATATTGCTCACGAGAGCAACAAACAATTAAAAGCAGAACTTCTGAAGCTGACATTAAAGTATTGACAGAATCAAAAGGGTTTATATATGACCATATAGAATATCTACATGGGAAAACAATTGTATATTTTTATTGTAAAACACATTTTGATAAAGGTCTTCAAACAAAAACATTACCAGATATGAAGAAATCATCTGGCAAATGTACATTTTGTTTTGGACGAGATAGAACGCATCCAGAGTTTGTAGACCTAGTTGCATCCATTAGTCAAGATATAGAAATTTTATCTACATATATAAATGTTGCTAGTATTATAAAATGTCGTCGTAAAATTTGTGGTAATCAATGGAGCAATAGCGCAAGAAACTTGATTAAAGGACAAGGGTGTCGTGTATGTGCGAGTAAGAAAAATGGAGAAAAATGTACAAAGAATCATATTACATTTCTTCAAGAAATTGCAACAAGATACGATGGTAATATTCAAATTTTAAGTCAGTATACGGGTTCACATGAATCAATTACATGTTATTGTGTAAAACATAAGACCTCATGGGTTACTACACCGACATCATTATTAAGTAATACCTACGGATGTCCAATATGTGCAAAAGAAGCTATAGGTGATAGTTGTAAAAAAACAAATGAACAATTCCTGTCTGAATTATCACAAGTGAATCCAACTATTGTTCCACTTGAAGAATATAAGGGTAATCAAGAAAAAATACGATGTTTATGTACAATTCATAATTATGAATGGAACGTAGAACCGAATAAAATTTTATATAGACGTACTGGATGCCCAAAATGCGCGAGTTACCATAATGAAAATGTATTAGATTCAATTCTTGATAAATATGGATACAAATATAGTATACAAAAACGTTTTGAGAATTGTAAGGATAAGAAAAGTTTGCCGTTTGATAGGTACTTAGATGATTTTGGTATTTTAATTGAGTACGATGGCGAAGGTCATTATATTCCAATTAAACGTGGTCATATGACTGATGAAGAAGCTATGCAACAACTGCAATATGTACAGCGTCATGATAAAATTAAAAATCAATATTGTAAAGATAATAATATTCCTTTAATTCGTATTCCATACTGGGAACGGAACAATATGGAACAATATTTGTTGCAGCAATTATCTATGTATAACATAGGAGAAACAACAATCAACAACTAACAATGGGTTGCGACCATTGTTTAATATTTCGAGAGAAATCCGCAAGCAATGTCACGGGTAGTCTTAACAAACTGAGTAACACGTGGACAAAAACGATTAACAACCTTGTTAATTCTGATGATATGATTACTTTCATCAATCTATTAGAGAAGGTTGTTGGTTTAGTAGATAAAATCACAGATAATCTGGGTCTTTTAGGTACAGGTGGTCTGATTACTTCTGCAATTGCAGGAGCAAAGGGCAAAGGATTAACAAACATACGTTACTTATCATAGTTTACGAGTCCCCTATTGCATATGAATATATAATAATGTCATATATTTAATGCAGTGGGTGTTCTATAAAATAATCGTTTATTACGTAGACTTCGCCTTGGATTTTTATATCCTAAACATGCCGAATATCGGAGGAAGCCGTAAGCCTAGTAATAGGTATCGGAGAGATGAAATAAAAGCATATCGCCCAGATATGTTCTCAAAGACTAAGCTATATATGGTGAAAATGGTAATTCCGACACGTTATGATGCAACAATGAAAGTGTGTTTTCATTTGTAACGTGCGACAGGGTGACAAGGCACGACTTCATACAGACGTAATTGTATGAGGTTGCAATATTCACTCGGCAACCACGGGGAAAGCCTGTGAGAAGCGAACAGAGGAACGAATAGGGGGTATCCCCTACTCTGCTTAGTACATAGCACACAGCTTCTATGCTGGCTTGGAAACGGTGTAGAAGATAAATAGAAAAAATGGATTTTTGTATCAGTTTAGTGCCGAAAAATCTGCTATATTTTTGTCCAAAAATTTGGGCAAATTTGAATTACATTGACAATAGAAATCAAATATGAAATATGCTATTATTTAGTAAATAAAAGGTGTTACCAAAACTGCAAACGGTTAGCCCTGAACTAAATGTATTTTATAAAAAATAACTGTTAAGTTGGAAGCTAGGACAGTTATTTTTTTGTGTTGTTTTTTGTATGATATTTTCCTTGATTATAGCCAACGCTATAACCAATTCCAAAAATGGTAGCAACAAGTAAAATAACGCCTATCACAAAATCCATTGTTATCATTGGGCAACACCTCCCTTTAGCTAGATATGTGAATCTATGTAAACAGATGGCTTCTAATCTCCATCTGACTAAAGGGCTAACCGTCCACCGTTATAAGGTAACACCAACTGTATTATATGCTAAATGGCGAAAATAGTCAATTCGTGCAACAAAAATATGGAAATATTATAGTAATTGACAAGAAAAAATCGAATAATAAAATAGAAGACATCTAATCAAAAGAATAAATTAGTTTAAAGGGAGGTGTCTTATTTTGGAAGATTATGCTACAATATGGGAAAAGACTATAAAGGACTGGTATGAAATTATGTCTAACTCCCCTATTCCAAAACAACACTGGGACACACCACAGTATTCTAAAAGACAAATTAACAATGCAGGTAAGGCGTTGAGCAAACAAGATATTGGCGAAATAGAAAAACAAGAAGCGTTAGAGATTGTTAACAACTGGCGTTCTTCTCACGCATATCCATTAAGTGTTATTACAAATAACTTACGCAGAAACAATAAAAACGCTCTGGTGGTACAGAGATTAAAACGATTGGATTCTATTACATCGAAGCTGAAACGTAATTCAACTATGGAGTTATATCGTATGCAAGACCTTGGCGGTTGCCGTGTTATTGTGGACACCATAGATGATGTGTATAATGCTGAAAAACAATTTGAGCATTCTTCAGCCAGACATATCAAAAAAGGGTTTAAGGACTATATTCAAAACCCTAAAACTTCTGGGTATCGTTGTTTCCATGCCATCTACAAATATCACAGTGACAAGGTTGACACCTACAATAAAAATATGCTGATAGAAATTCAGTTTAGAACAAAGCTGCAACATATCTGGGCAACAGCTTTAGAGACTATGGGGTTGTACGAGAAGCAAAATTTTAAGGCAAGCCAAGGGGATGAAAATGTTCTTAGATTTTTCATGCTCATGTCATCAATTTTTGCGCTTGTGGAAGGTACTCCTGTGTGTCCAGATACATCGGATGATTTCCAAACGCTTGTGCATGAAGTCCAAGCTCTAAATAAAAAAAATAAAATTTTTGAAAAGTTGCATGGTATTTCTTCAACGGTAAAAAAAGTTTCTAATCATACACATGGAAACGCGAAATATTTTTTGTTGAAGTTGGAAGTTGCACCAGAACAAACAACTTTGTATACTGCTGCCTTTCCTGCCAAAGACTTGCCTGTAGCAACAAAAATATATAACGATATTGAGCAAAAACATGATGATAATATTGATATTGTGCTTGTATCTGCTAATGATGTGAATGCGTTAAAAACTGCATATCCAAATTATTTTGCGGATATTAGTAGTTTTCTGCTTATCCTTCATAAGATTACTTATGGAAATATTGATATAAACTGGCAAGGGTTTACAGATTATGTGCGTATGATTGTCAAGGGCAACAAAGCAATCCTTCCTTAATAATCATATTGAGACGCACACTCATTAAAATGCTTTCTTGTGCCTATGAAGTGGAATCCGTGATGGGACGCGGTGAACATGGAGGCTTACAAAGGTGGCAACTAACCATAACCCATCTTAGCGCAAGCGAAAGAAAGTTGTAATATTGTTATTGTTGCCGAGACTGTACATCGGCATAATATAAAAGGTACAGGTGTAGATATTTCTCGCCACCCAGCAGGCGGCTAATAAGTGGCTGGGGTTTAAACAGACGTAAGGTCGAGCTATAATATGGCGTAAGCCAATCAAACAGACGTAAGGTCGCATTATAATTTTTAGGCATGAGCCAAAAGCAACAAATTCATCAAGTAAGAAAGACACTATATTCCAACTCTATTATGAGTTTCTTTTCTATAGTGTCTTTCTTATTTTTGTGGAAATTATACCCACCCCTATTCCATACCCTAACGAAAGGTTGTGATATACTCATGAAGAATATGATACATTTTATTTATACTAGCTTACAAGATGCAATCTCATTGTGTAAGTGTCAATATTACATCTCGGTAGCACAATATAAAGCAAAACATACACAGACTAAGGTAGTGAGAAAACATGACCCAAATGTAATCTGTGAATATCGTGAAGATGAATGATATCCACTCTTCCTCTTAGAGAACGACCTAAACAAAGTCCTATCCTCTATTATGAAAGCAGGTGAATAGAAATGGAAAAAGATGATTGGTTAGTGATAGAACCTATGCATGGTAAATATTTATATGATTCATCATTAACACTTATACCATCTGAGATAACATCTACTTTGTGGGACTTAGGGAATTTGCCAGACGCTGTAACTCAAGAAATTCATGATAAGTATGGTTCTCTGACTGACAAAGATTCCTGCAAAGATTATAAATTGATTTTGCAATCTCTAATTGTCGGTCGGAAGAAAACATCTGGCACAGATATTTATTTCGGATGAATTATCTACTGTCCTTATTGTAACTATTATCATCAAATGTTCAATTACTTCAATAGACCACCAGCAGTTTGAATTGCCTGAACAATATTATTTATTGCATTGGGGGTTGTTAAAATTGCCATGCCAACATGTTTTACTGCTGTAGTCAGAGCATGTAATGCATAAAATCATCCTTTCAGAAAGTAGGTGTTATTATGAAAGCAAATGTGATAGATTTACAAGTTATTGTGTTAATCACACAAATTTTACAGAGATATGAGTGTACATATTCTGAAGCTAGGGAAATTGCCACAAGTGTTTATAATTACGTAGACCAAATGCAACGTGAATCAGAATATGAAACAGAATTTGATTACTACAATCGTCATAAAACGCATGATGCAGAGAATGATATTGTTCAAGCAATGAATTTCGTAACACCATATTGTCATGAGATTAAGTAAGGTACTGCTCTGCCCTATTTTACCACGAAAAGTTGTGAGTAACAATGCGCAAAACTATATCTCTTAAAGTGCAAAATTTATTTTCTGTTGTCAAAAAGTTGAAAATAAACATATGTTCTAATAGCAATTTGTAACATTTTGGAGTATAATACGAAATATAATAGTCCAAGGAGAAAATTGCCATGCAAAAATTTAATGCAAAAGCCCTATTGAGTGAATTTAGTAAACTTAGTTCGTCTGATAAGAATAAAAAGGCTCATAGCAATAAAGTGATTAAACAAGAAATCAAAAATGTTTTGGAAGATACGAAAATTGCACTATACAATCAAAACAGGGAATATGCGGTAAAATATGTTCTGTGGCAGGGTTTGTTAAATCAATATGGCATTTTTGGTCGTAAGAGAAACTCCAAGCGAGCATTCGGAGTAAATAAGGAGATAAATTATTACGATGAAACATTTGAACATGGTGATTTAGTAAGTATAGATTTTGGGACAAGCAACATAGACAAAGAGTTCTCATTTACGCATACAGCAATCGTTATAAAATCTTATACTGACTTCATAGTTGTTGTGCCAACAACATCTTGTAAGGACGGAAGACTAGAGACAAAACCAAAGGACGAACAAGATGATACACTAGTCATTACATCGTCTGATTTCTCTGATGTTCATTCAGATTCGTATATATTGATATATCAAATACGTTCAGTATCAAAAAATAGGATTCAGAAAAAAATCGGAACAATCAAAGGTACTCCATTGCTACATCGAATTGATTGTAAAATTGTGGAGATTTTTGCACCTTCTTGTTATAAAGAATCTTAAAAATAATTTAGAATTACATTGACAAATTTGTCAATGTATGATATTATGAACCCAACAAAATAAAAGATATTTTTTAGCAGAAGCTAATAAATATGCAGAAAGCCCACTTGGTTATACCGAGTAGGGCTTTACTACATTTAAGGCTTAATGTTAAAAAAGAGTTTGTCTCAAACAAACTCTTTTTCCCCTACTCTATCATCCTTTTAATCACAATTCCCAACTCACAGTTTCCTACTTACGGCTTCCACTTATACCCACATTTTTGGCATACATTTCTGGGACTACCAGAGCCAATAAAACCAGTTACAATAGAGAAACCACGGTTGACTGTGGAGATTGCCGTTGAGCCACATTTTGGACAGTGTGGAAGGTTGGATTGGGATTGGTTGTGCTGTTTTGCAGACTGATTGATTGTTCTAATCTGAGACATTTTCAGTTCATATTCAATAATATCATTTTCTTGCAAATCAACCATGGCTTGCCAAAATCGTTTATCTGTTGAGATTTGTCTAATTTTATCCATTTCGTGAAATGGGATTGTGATTTTTTTGGGGAAGATGACACAATTCAGAGAATGACATTTTTCACATTCAATATTGTCTGACGCACCGTTTGTTTTTGCAATATGTCTACATGTAATACAATAATAAAAGCCTAAATTTTCATTATTACTCATGGTATGACCTCCTTTAACTTTGAAATATTCCAAGTGTTTCTATTTCACAGTATATCATTCAATATAAGCGTTGTAAACAGTGATAAGAATGGGAACATTACTTTCCCGTTGTTTGATATGCTAAAATCTTTAGGTCAACCATCTGTAACTGGACAAGGAACTGAAAAATTTATTCAGTCTATACGAACTGCCAGTGAAAAAGGGTTAATGGGCAAACTTAATATTGGATTGTTGGCTGAAAAACTGGGGGAGGTAGATGCTAGAGCTGTAGAAGCTGCAAAGCACATGCAGCAAACGTCTGGTAGTATAGAAGATTTCAACAGGACAGTGGGTACTGCTATTCCTGCCAGTGAGAAATTTGGTGAAGCCTTAAAAGGTGCATTTATCAATATGGGTGCTATGCTTGTTGCTATGGTAGTCATTAAAGGTGCAATGATGATTTTTGACAAAATCAATGTAACCTTTAAAGAGCAACAAGAAATCGTTGATGACCTTAAAACAAAAATAGCTGATTTAAAGAGTGAATATGACCAATTAAGCGTAGACCCTTCCGCAAGTGGTGAAAAACTTGATTATCTCAAGAGACAAATTAACCTACAAGAACGTTTGCTCAAAATTGAAGAACGTAAACTTGCATTAAAAGATATGAATCAGGAAATGCCAAGTACCGCAGAGGGTATGACATCAGATACGGCAGGTTACACATATTCTGGTGCAGGTGTAAGTTCTTTACCTCAATCGCAAGTAGATGCGTATCAAGATGACCTTGCAGATGATTTAGACAAACTGGCAGCTATTAGAGAAAAAATACACAAGGCATATCAAGACACACCTGATAATACAAAGGCGATTGAAAACCTAGAAAAGCAGGAGTCTGACCAGTTAGATGATTTAAGAGAATGGCAATCAACGCTAACACAAAAACAGCTTGATTATGCAGACGCACAACAACGGTTAAAAGAATACATTGAGAACGGTACATTGACAGGTTCAGATGCTGAAAAGGCACGGAAAATGATTGATGATTACCAAGCCGAACTTAATAAGTTAGACCCGTTGGTTTTATCTGTTGATTTAGAACTTGGTGATGCAAGTTTTATAGATAGGGCAAACTCTTATTTGGATAAGATTAAACAAGCCAACTCTATGGAAAACCTTGGTGTCTCTGAGGAAAAATATAGAGATGTTGGTTATGGTGGTACTCTTATTAAATCAAGCGACTTGGATGCTATTATTGATAAAAATAAAGAGTTAAATGCTAGTTTCCAAGAAGGTAAAATCAAGGCAGATGAATATTTTAGCGGTCTATCCAACATGTTTGGTGAAGGTAGTAAAATCTTTGATGCTTATGACCAACTTGATTTTAGCAAGGTAACAAATGAATCTGGGGAATGGGTAAGCCATACTACAGATTATTTGGAAGAAACTGTAACACAACTTGTTTCTCAGATTGTAGATTGTACTTCTGATGTAACAAACGCCTTTGCACGTGGGGAAATGTCTGTTAAAGATTATTATGATTCCTTACAAGCTAGTGGCGAGGCGCAGTTACAAGCATTGGCAACAACTAATAAACTGACAATTGGTCAGGATGGTTTGGCTACAGCTACAGATAAAAGCAGTAAAGAAGCGCAAAATATGGCTGATTCCTATAATGACCTAAAAGACCAGTTGGAAGAAATGGATATTACGGAACAGTTAGTTGATGTAAATACCAAATATGCTGACACATTAGCAGAACTTGGCAATGCTACAGAGGATATAATCAATTCTGATAATGTGAAAAACTATGTAGCAGAGGCTTCCAATGCAGTAGCGTCTTACATGCAGGACATGCGTCAACACTGTGAGGCTACAGGAGAATCATTCCAGTCTGTAGTTGCTACCATGAACGAAACTCTAGGGACGAGCTTTACCGAAGCAGAATGGTTGTCAGCAGATATGGCTGATACGCTTGCTAATCAGTTTGGTAATACATTAGATGGTGTTATTTTATTATCGAATGGTGTTGCTGTTACAACTGGTCAGGTTGTATCGAGTGCAGCTGATAAGATTGGTAATTTGTTAACTGCATTAGGTGATACCATTGCCAACTTTGATTATAAGCTCACTATCAAATTTGAAGGGCTTGATATCAAATGGAGTGACGTTGTTAATCGTACTGGTTTACACATACCTAAAATTGATTCTAGTATTGACTTTTCTGGTTCTGGTAAAAACGTTCAGGCACTAGGTAAATCAATTAAGGATATCGGTAACTCCATGAAATCTGAAGCTGCCAAAAAGGTTTTCACAAATATTATTAGTGATTTTAACAACTGGAGGGCTAAAAATAATTCTGGCAAAACTGGCACAACCTCTCCTACAAAGCCTACCGATACTTCAAAAACCCCTACTTCCAAGACACCTTCTTCTGGTTCTAAAGGCTCTAAAGGTGGCTCTGGTTCTGGCTCTAAAGACAAATATACTGCTGATATTGATAAGTACAAAGAACTATCTGACGCAGTAGAAAATGTCAAGGATAAGATTGACGAACTAAATGATGCTTATGATGCTACAGACAACATTGATGAACAGATTTCTTTGAAGAATGTTCTTATTGGCTTGTATAAGGACGAACAAGATGCTTTAGAGAAGTTAAACAAAGCAAGAGACAAAGAGATTTCTGACAATGTTGCGAAATTGCGTAAAAAAGGCTTTAAGATTGATTATGATGCACAGACTGATACTCTGGTTATTAAAAATAGAGAATATCTCAATAAGCTGTCACAAGGAACTATTAAGGACACTGAATCTCTTATTAAGTCTACCGAAGACCTTAATGAAAAAAATAGAGAAAGTCTTTCGACTTGGAAAGAACTGAATTATAAAATCTCTGATGTTAACAAGGCAATCAATGAGTTGAAACATACTCAATACGAAAATAATGTTACTGACCAAGAACATTTGATTGAATTGTTATCCAACCGCAAAGATGCAGAGGGCATGGATGTTAGTATCTATAAGGAACTAATGAACAGTACCTTTACAGAATGGTATCGCTTGGTTAAGCAAGGCTACCAAGTAAACAAGGAAACCATTCAAGACATGGAAAAGGCTTGGAAGGATTACTATGACAAACGCCTTGAATCTGAAAAAGAGATTTTAGAGAAACAGAAAGAATCTAAAGATAACGCACTATCTGCTGTTATTGACCTCATTGACGACCAAATTAAGGGAATTGATGATGAAATTGATGCTATGAAAAAGCTCAATGATGAGCGTCAAGAGGCGTTAGATTTACAGCAAAAACAAGCTGCGGCAGATAAGGCTAATAGTCAAAAGACCAATAAAGTTCTTACAAAAGATAAGGGATGGGTCTATAAGGCTGATGAAGATGCTATTCGCGAAGCAGAACAGGCATTAGCTGATGCAAAATTTGATAAGCGTGTAAGTGACCTTGAAAAAGAAAAGGAAAAACTTGAAGAATACAAGAACATGTGGGAAGAACTTCCCGATTTGTTTGATAAGCAACAAAACAGATTACTTGCTGCTGAACAGCTTGGTGCTAACTGGGAGAGAAATGTATTAGACCAGAGACTTGATGTATACAACAGGTTTAAAGATGGATACCTTGGTGTTCAACAGGATATTAAGGATAAAACAGATGAACTTGAACAGCATTTAAGCGAAACATACGTTAACATGATGAAAGTCTTTGAGCTGATGTATAAAATCAATACACCTAAAAACGAAGACCATGATTCTTGGTATGTTCAGAAAAATGGTAAAGCACCCTCTCAGGCTAAAAAAGGTGACTTCATTTACACCAATGGTGGTACTTATCGTATTACTGGCAAGGATGCTAATGGTAATTTCACAAGAGAAAAAGTTGACGATGTAAATTCTCACATCAAAGAGAACCTGTGGGGTACAAAACTTCCTAAAGAGGTTGTGGACTCTGTTAGCGGCATTACAGAATCTAACCAAAAGATTGTAGACGCAGCTGATAAACAGGTACAGGAAGACAAACGTCAACTACTTGCTACTCAAGGACTAAATGCTATTTTGGGTACGAATGGTAAAATTACTAACGAGAATATCATGTCTCTGTTAGAGAATATTGTTAGTACAGACGATAATACCAAATCCAATGAACAGGTAGCAGAAGAATTGCGTACCCTTGCAAATGCGATTGCTAACTTCTCTCTTGTAGACGAGGAAGAAGAAAAGAAAATCACACTGGATAACTTTGATGATAGATTACTATCTGATTCTGACAGAGCGTATATTAAATCCTTACAACAGGCATGGAATGATGCAATGGCAGTAGGTAACAAAGAACTTGCTGACAGATTACATGAGATTGCAAATGATGTAAGAAGCAAATACATTGATGATTATAATTCCGCTATGGATAAAATGACAGGGAAGTTTATTGATTATTCTGATGCTGTCTATAAAGAAAGTGGTACTTATAACATTGGTGGTAAAAACGCAGACGCAGAAGCAACTAAGAAGTATCTTGAGAATCTGACATGGTTGAAAGATAAAGCTACAGAAACTAACCCTAACACGGGTGGCACATGGGGTAGTAAAGAATATATCGACCGCCTTGATAGAGTAGAAGATATTGTTAAAAATGGTGACGGTTTAGTTGGCACTGTTTATAAAGACAATTATGGTAGAACCTATAACGAAATCAAGGTGAATGGCACAGGCACTTCCAGTAATGCTCCTTCTGCTGGTTCTAAGAAAACAGATTCGTTAAGTAAATCCGATGCTGCTGCCATTAAAGCTGCGCAGAAAGCATACAATGAAGCTAAAGCCAAGGGCGATACCGACAGTATGAATAAAGCTCATGCTGAAGCCGAAGCCATTCGTAACAAGAATGGTTATTCTGGCGGTGATGATGGGTCTAAGGTTATTGCAACTAGTAACAAGGATGTTTCTAAGAATCTGAAAGATAATAGCAAGAACATTGAAAAGAACAGTGACACGCATGAGGACAATACTAAGGCTACTGAGGATAACACCAAACAGCTTGCTAAGGGCATTAACGTTAATGTTAGCGTATCTGGCGGTGGGTCAAGTGGTGGCAAATCTTCTGGTGGTGGCAGGTCAAATGGTTCGTCTGATGGTGGTGGTTACAAAGTCGATAATAATCCACACAGTCCTACCTTTGGTATCGCAGTTAAAAAGAAAGCCAAAGGTGGTTTGAACCTTCCTGCTGACATTTATAATGTTAACGAAAAAGGTGACGAAATTGTTTTAGACAAACCAGATGAGGGGAACTGGATTCGTATTAACACGGGTGGCAGTGTTATCCCTCATTATGCTGCTAAAAATATGTGGGAGTTTGGTGCAAACCCTAAAATGTTCCTGTCAGATGTTTTGGGCTATGACGCATTAAACATGAAGTCTCAGATGATTTATATGGCTGGCTCTGGTGAAACAAAAACCATTGTTGAAAACCATTTCCATGATATGCACATCCATGATGTAAAAGATGCAAATGAGTTTGTACAACAGCTTTCCACTCTGCCTGCCTATGCTGAACAGCATTGCACAAGTAGAACGAGGAATATCCATACTATGTAACACACAGTAACAAATATAAGAGTAGGGTTCTTCCCTACTCTTTTTCTATAAGAAAGAGTGAACAGTGGTGAATATAAATGATTATATATGTCAGGCAATAGATGTATTTTTCAAGAATACACCATTGTCCTTTGACCAAACGAAAGTTGGTCGTGTAATTGAAATTTTGGAGAATAATAAATACAAGGTTCAAATTCGTGACCACACTTATACGATTAAATCTTTATTTACATATAGTGTGAATGAGAGAGTATTTGTATTGTTTCCATGTGGAAATGATACAGATTTATATATATATCCAAACAAAAATATTGTAACTACAGTTGTCGCAAATGATGCGACAGCTAATAATTAAGAAAGGGCGGTGATTACAAAATGGCAGTCTCCCCTATTCTTTTGAACTCATTACCATTTGATGCCACAAAGTCTCACATTTTACAGTTTACATACAGTGGTTCACAAGTTTTTGGGCATCGAATTGTAATTAAAAATAATGCAACACTAGAGGAAGTTTACAATAGTAACAAGATTCTTGGTATGGCGTTACAAGCCACAGTACCTGCGAATACATTGACAAATGGTAACACCTATAGTTTTCAAATTTCTGTATTTGATTATGAGGGGAAGGAAAGCCCTTTAAGTAATATTGTTGTTTTAAAGTGCTTTGCAACACCTACGTTTCACTTTGCAAATATCACAGACAAAATGATAATCAAAAACTCTTACATTGATGCAGAGTTACAATATCACTGTGATGATACAAGTGAAGTTTTGAATCAGTACAATGTCCTGTTATATGGTATTGATAAAACCACTGTTATTTATGACTCTGGAAACAAATATATGAACTCTGGGTTGATAACTAGAATTTCTGGACTAACAGACGATACAACTTATTATGTACGTGCCACAGGCGCAACATTAAATGGGATGGAACTAGACACAGAATTTTTGCAAATTATGTGTGATTATATTAAGCCAGACCTATTTTTAGCGTTTCGTGCTGACAATATGCCAGAGGAAGGTAGTGTGCGGTTATCTGTCAATTATGTATTGGTTGAGGGTAAATCAAATCCAGAAGAATTGGTTTATATAGATGACGATAAGGTAAGTCTAATTAACGGTGAAAAGGTATGGTTTGATTCTGGATATACTGCTAAGAATTTCACATGTGACATTATTGCAGAAAATCTGATAGACTATTCAACCATTATTTCGTTTAATATGAAGACTGCACAAGCGTATGTAAAATGGTACAAGGGTACATTTGAGGGACATGAGACAGAAAGCTATTATGCTGAATTAGTAGCATATCAATATGTTGGTGATGAAAAACTAAACTATATTCAAATTAGCAATCTGATTGACCCTCCTACAGAGGGTGAACAAGTACATTTTTGGATACGTCATGTAGACGGTGCGTTTGATATTAAAATTGCCAAACTAATTAAGGAAGAAACAGTGCAAACAGTAGAGGATGGTGATGTAGCATGATTTTCTTAGGAAGTTTTTACTCAATGACAAATAATGCCACATCTATCAATACTGGGAACACAGAATATATTGAAATCTCTAACGCAATTTATGATGATTTGTATTTAGATAGTGATACTTCTATTGCTTATGATACGAAGATACCTGAATGGGGTTACAGCACAATTCTACATGCTAAATTTAAGAATAATATTTTAGCAGGTAACGTAGATTTCACCTTAAACTCTATTAGTGGCATGTTTATTAAGAAAAGAAAATATGGCGATTATAAGTGGTTGGCTATGCACTATATCCCTATTCAAAAGGAAGAAGACTTGAACTTCTATTACAATGATATTGTGGTTGCAGCCAATACCAAATATGAATATGCAGCAGTACCTATTGTAGATGGCGCAGAAGGTACATATCAGACGATTGACGTAAATGTTTGTTATGATGGTTGTTTCATTATTGATTCTACTAATGGATATCAGGTTATAGGCGAACTGAAACGTAGTAACCTAACACGAAAAGTACCTGTAAATGTGATTGAACCAACGAACTCACAGTACCCATTTATTCAATACTATTCTCAAGTAAAATATGACCAGTTTAATATTTCTGGTTGGTTTGTTGAAAGAGATGAAGAGACATTTAGATTTGATTCTGAAAACGGTTGGAAGTATCGTGCGGCAGTGCGTAATTTCTTGTCCAATAGAAAACCTAAAATTGTTAAGTGGTATGATGGACAAATTTATATGGCTTGCGTCACCAGTGATGTGGGTGAAACCGAGGGTGTCTTCAATCAGCATGTGACTACAAGTATTACATTTACAGAGGTTGGTAATGTAGAAAACAATATGGACTTGTATAAGCACGGATTTATTAACTGTTTGGAAGTAGGTGTATAACTATGGCTTACTACCCTACACAAAGAGATATTGATGTTCTAAGCAGTCCTGAGAAAACATTATATGCTAAAATCCTTCTGCTCAACGAGAATTTGCAAACGGTATACGAAATGAAACACGAATATGTTTCTGGGCAGATGTCTACTAATATTGATTCTGATATTCGGAATACATGCAGTTTAACACTTGCTGTTATTGATAAAAATGTAGGTTTAGAGGAAGATAAATTACTATGGGTCAACAGATTTGTCAAGGTATTGATTGGTGTACAAGTACCTTATACTGCTGATACCTTATATGAGTACAATGGCACAAAGGTAGTTGCAACAAAACGGGATGATAATGATACACTTTGGTATGATAAAGGCATTTTTGTTGTAACCGATTATTCATATAGTCCTCAAAATGGAACATTGAACATCAACTGCTCTGACTTGGTATGCTACTTGAATGGTGATATTAGTGGTAGTTTGGAAGGACTGAAACAGACTATTCCAGAATCTGAGAAGCTAACAATTCGTCAGGCTATTATTGATACTCTAACTGGGTTGACAAAATTTACCAAATATTATGTAGAGGATATGCCAAAGCTAATCCCTTATGACTTGGAATTCACACCATCTGATAGTGTTTGGACAATTCTAACCACACTGAGGGACTTATACCCTAGTTACGAAATGTTTTTTGATACAGATGGTACATTTATTTGCAAAAAAGTCAATGTAAAGGAAAGTGACCCTGTGGTCTTAGATGATTCTATATTACAACGGTTATATATCACGGAAACTGATAATGGCGATAGAAAATCTATGCGTAATGTGACAAAAGTGTTTGGCAAATGCTTGGATACAGATTACTACACAGATGTATGCACTTACGATTCCAAGACAAATACATACTCTGCTACATTTACAGGAGTTGCTATCAATGACGATGGTTCTTTACCCACAAGTGCGAAATTTGCTGTAAAAATACCAGAAGTAAATGCCACTAAAAGCCCTAAACTTGCATTGTACAATAAAGAGAAAGATGATTCTGCAAGCAAACTTGTATCTACATTCTCTCTTGTAGACAGTTCAGAAAAAGAAATTGCAGAAAAATTCTTTGTAAAGGATAGCTCCTTTGTATTTAGATACCGTAGAGCAAATATGCTTGTTATGGGACAATGGCAGATTATGGCAGTAAATAAATTGCGTAATACTGAACCAACAGCAGAGGAAAAGAAAAAAGATATAGAAAAACATGGATGCGATTTTATTACATACACAATTGACCCTAACTCCCCTTTCGCGATTGAACGAATTGGAGAGTACATGAAGGTATGTTCGGATGCAGACTATGATAAAATACAAGCCATTGATGACTGTATAACAAGAGCTGAATATGAAACATGGTTAGCCGCTAAGATTGCTTATACAATCACGTTGGAAATGGTATATATCCCTTGGTTGCAAGGGAATGAAAAGGTGCAGTTTACTTTAGCTGCTACAGGAGAAACAAAAGACTGGGTAGTCACTTCTATCAGTTCATCACACCCATACGGAACGATGTCATTGACATTAACTGAGTTTTCTCCTTTGTATAATTTTGATGTGAAAGATGATTCTACGGATAGTGATAAAAAGGATGATTCTAAAACAGATGGAAAGACATAAGAAAGGAGCGAACTGAACAAATGAGTGATGGCGTTGTAGTAAAATATGCTGACTTAACGCATACCAACTACCCACAACAGGAAGATAAACTTCGTGTAATTCGTGACCCATCTGCCAGTGAAGTGTTATTGATTAACCAGTATAACTCTTATATGGCTATGGGACAAACTGCATTAGCTTCTGAATTGTTAGTGCAAAATCCTTCACTAAAACAGTGTATTATCAATGCTGATACCATTTTAGCATTACATCATTCTATTATTGCGGTTGAAAGAACGTTCTATGATAATATCCTAGATAAGATTTGTAGACTTGGTACACAAAAAGGTGATTGGAACGCACAAATGTCCTCCAATTCTACAGATGAGCAATACAGATTAAATAAATATGATGTTGTTAGATACCCTGTTGATGGTGTGAAACAGTATTTCCTTGTTCTCGGTAATAATATCACAACTGGTGATATACCTACACAAAATGTGGAAAATGGAAAATTCCTGCAAATCTCTATAAAAGGGGACAGAGGTGACGATGGTTATACTCCTGTGAAGGGTGTTGACTATTTTGACGGTGCTTCTGGTCTTGGACTAACACCCAGAGGTGAATGGATTAGAAATAAAGAGTTCTATCAGTATGATATGGTTTCTTACAACCACTCTCTTTGGTACTGTATGGAAAACAATCTTGCTGAAGAACCTAGTGATAGTAGTACAGTTTGGAAGAAAATTGAAATTTCTAAACAGCTCGCAATCGGCACAGATATCCCAGATACATTAGAAGAAGGTGGTTTATGGCTACAGCTTCAAGAAGATGGGCACGTGCTGATGAAAAAGCGTACTGCTAATGGGCAATTTGAAACGATTTACCCAGAGGTATTGGCAGACTATGTAAAAGATGTGACAGGTCAGCCGTTACAGAAAAAAATTTATCAACATTATTTTGAACGTGATGATGTGAAAACAAAACTGTCGATTCAAAACAATGCTGATAACACAAGTATATATACAAGTACAGCTACCCTACTCAGCAATCCAGAAATTGTTGTGGCAAAATGTGTAACTACAGATAAACTGGATGTTGATGGTACTTGTATTGAAGAATTTACCTGTTACGATGAAACGGGAATTTTAATCATGTATAAATGTAAAAGAGTTCTGACGGAAAACGAAGACGGTAGCTACACAAGTGTCCCAGAAGTAATTATTTAAGGAGAGTGATGACATGTTTGAAAATCAAGATGTAGCAATTTTAAATAGATTAGGTAAATTGCAAAACTCTGTGAATGAGACAGAAAATATTGTTAGTTCAACAAGCAAGGAAACCACATCTCAGGAAATTTTAGCTACGGTTAAAAATAGTGGCGGTGGTGGTTTATTACCAGTATATGTAACAGGCGACCCAACACCAGCACATTATGAATGGAGTATGTCTGGATGTACTCCTTATACGTTCCAGTATGGTGCGAGTGTAGTTTATAAGGGCGAGCTACATATTTTGGGCGGTAGTGGCAATCATTTCGGACATTGGAAATGGGATGGTGAAAACTGGCTAAACGTAAGTATCCTGCCATATGACTTTCTAAATGGTACTGCTGTAGTTTATAAGGATGCCATTCATATTCTTGGTGGTGACGGCAATATGTATGGTCACTATAAATGGAATGGACAAGAATGGGTTGAAGAAGTTTTAAGTTTTCAAGCGATTACTAAAGCATCTGCGGTTGTATACAACAACGAAATCCATATTCTATCTGCACTACAACATATTGCCTTTAATGGTACAAACTGGTATCAGGTAAGTACGAACACATTTGGGGATTATTGCAAAGCCGTTATGTATGATAATGCCATTCATGTATTCTATCATGAGTCAACTTATCATTATAAATGGAATGGTTCTAGTTGGACAACACTACAACCAGTAGGACGTTCTTGCCAAGGGGATGTGGTTGTATTTAATAACCAGATTCATTTTATAAGTGACTTTTATCACTATGTATATAATAAATCAGCAAATACTTGGACACAAAAGAACAGGCTGTTGACATCATTTATTGATGGGAAAGCTGTGCTGTATAAAAACCAAATACATATTTTAGGCGGCAGCAATATATCCCAGTTGCATGTCGTATGGAATTCATCAAGTGATACATATACAGGGGTAAAAAACACATTGCCAAAATGTTTTACTAATGGCAACGCTATTGTTCATGATGGAGAGCTTCATTTATTTGGTGCGGACGATGATACATATGGTCATTATAAATGGAACGGAACGACTCTGACATACGTAAGTAAGATGCCATATCCTGTGACTACAGAGCGTGATTTGTTTGCTATCGAGTATGATAATGAGATTCATTTGTTCTATACTTATTATCATTATAAATATGTTAATAACGCATGGACGCGATTAACAGATGTTTGTAATACTGGTTTTAATAAAATTTTTATTTGTAAAAATCAATTATATTATAATTGCTATAAACGGTCATATAACTACTGTTATGTTTATGAGAAAGACAAAGATACTTGGGCTAGTGCTAATTTGACACATAATTCTTTATCCACATATAGTCCACTTGTAACAAACGGTGACAAGACGTATTTCTTTTATCCGTATCAAAATAATAGCGGTAATCCAACTTATTGTTATATGGCTTATGAACAAAATGGTAGTTGGAGTACAACAAAAGTAACAACAATTTCTACAGCAGATGGTGGCGCAGACCCTAACCAGGGTGTAGCATATGTAGATAACGGGACTATCTATTTAATCGACTATAACGGGAAAAGGTTTAAACTCCAAGGTGAAACATTATTGTACATTGATACATTACCACTTAAACCACGGGGTAGTTCTGTTGTAGTATATAATAATATCCATACAATATTGTGTGGGGGTATTCAGAATAATATTTCACAATTAGTACCAGTGAAACCAACTTACAGAGCATACAATTATATCCTGCCCAAAGGCACACAAATTATTGGTACTTCTTCTATGATACCTCTTTCGAGTAATTTAAAGGTTGTGAATGAAACCACATTGCAAGTTACAGAGACAGGTGAAGTTGCACTACTTGTAGGTGATACAGACAATGACAGAAGATTGTTAATTAAGGGGTGATTGTATGTTAGAAGTTAAAAATTTTACAAATGGGTTTGTTATTGTTGATGGTAAGGATGTAATTTGTGGTGGTACGGATAAGACACAAATCCCCGTTATTTGGAATAGACTTATGTCTGAAAATGTTTCATCTGGTGGCTTGGATTCTAATATTATTAAAAGTATCCAACGTGGAACTTCAAGTTCAGATAAAATAACAATTAACACTGTGAATCCTGACAAATGTATTGTGCTACTGAACAATAGTTGTTTGAGTAATACATCTTATAGTGTTGATGGTGCATATGTAACAAATCTAAAAGCTAATGTTTTGGAAGTAAGTACAAACAGTAGAAATGATAGTAGTATGACTATAAGTTGGCAGATTATAGAATTTAGATAATGTTAAAAAGGAGGAATATCATGAGAGTTAGATATGCTCAAATTGATTTATCAACAGGTATGGTTGTCGCAGACAGCTATCTTTCTGGTATTGTTGATAGACCAAATTTAATTCAAATTCCTTTTGATTTCAGTCTGACAAATAAAAAATATGTGGATGGGGAATGGGTAGAATATACTCCTGACCCTGTTCCAGAAAAAGAAACAGTAACAGATGAAACCATTTTGAAAATGGCTGCTACTGTAGATTATCTGGCTATGATGACAGAATGAGGTGATTGAATGAAATTGGCATTTGATGATATTAAAAAATACTATAAACAAGGCTTTTGGGACGATGCAAAAATTGCTAATGCGGTGGAAAAAGACTGTATTACCAATGAACAGTTTGAAGAAATCACTGGTCACTCTATTTATGAGATTGGTGACTTTTCTTCTGCTCAAGAGCGTAAACAAAACGAAAACAAAAAGGCACTGGCAGAATTTCTACAGAACAATCCTATTACATGGACAGATGGTTGTGTGTATGGTGTTACAGAGGAAGACCAGAACGAACTTGCGCTGAATTTGAACCAGTATCAGCTACAGGTTGCAGCAGGTCTGCCCAATGTGAAACTTGAATGGCATCCTCGCCACGCAGCTTGTAGAGATTTTACACTAGAGGAATATACGGGACTGGTTCTTGCAGTTAAGAATTTTGTATATCCTTATGTGCAACAGTGCCAGACGCTGAAAGAAAAAATTTATAACGCCAAAAATATTAACGAATTGAAGGCGGTGGAAATCGTTTATGAAAAAGCTGAGTAAGACATTATCTGAATATGTGATTCTCTTTTTTGTATACGCCATAATTTATTTCGTGATTGAAACGGTTTGGAAGCATCAGCTAACTGATTACAGAATGTTTATATTAGGTGGTTTTATTGGTGTAATGATTGGCTTGCTCAATAACATTTTTACCTATGAGACAGACCTACTCCTACAGGGGTACACAGGAATGATAACTGTATGCTTAATTGAAGCAGTGTTTGGTTATCAATGGAATATAGTGCAAGGGTTAGGGATTATTCCGCCCTACCCTTCTCTGCTGTTGCAGGACAGGTAAATCTATTCTTTGCATTTGCTTGGTTCTTTCTGTCTATCATCTGTATTTTTCTGGACGATTATATTTGGTATAAGCTGTTCCATCACGAAAAACCGTATTATAAGATTTTGGGGAAAAAGTTTGAATTATATTAAACTACGTTGAGGTAGAGTGTATCAAAATTGGTACACTCTATTTTTCATTTAAGGGAGTGTATATGTTTTGAGTATCTCCGAACTAATTACGTGGATGGATACACTACCTGCATCAGCTTGTCTCATTGGCTTTGTTGTCTTATTCGTTGTATTAGGCTGGGCGTTATCTAAGCGCAAGGATATTGCTGAATTATGGAATTCATGGTATCAAATCAGAAAGCGCAAGGATGAGTTGCTAAACATGATACTGGAAGACCACAAGAGGTTAGAACAATTTGAGGAAAACCGTATCAATGACAGACAGCAATCATTTGAAATACAAAGACAGTTGATTGACGCTAATACGCAATTAGCGAATAAGATTGAAAGCCTAACACTGATGGTGCAGGAAAATCAAAAAAGGGCAGAGGAACGTTTCGCACTAAATGAAGAAAAGGCTATGAAACGTAACCGTGCTGAACTGAAAGATAAAATAATGCGGTCGTATAGATTGCATCATAAAACACAGTCTATTACTGCTATTGAATTAGAAGTATTGGAAGGACTGATTGAAGAATATTATGCCGTAAACGGGAACAGCTTTGTGAAGCATAATGTTCAACCAGAAATGTATACATGGACTGTTGTTGATGAATTTGAATAAGAGGTGGTTGGATGGCTACCAAACGGAAACGAAGAAAAAAGGAATATTCTAAGGTTGTTACAGGATTGTGTATTGCAATCGTCATAGCGTTTATATTTTTCGTATGTATAGAGGCGCATAATCAGCAAGATTTATCTGTAATGAGTTCTGTATCGGACATTGTTCAATGGATTGCCGTAGCTGCTATAGGTGGCTATTTTTATAAGGCTAGAGCCGAAAACCAGATTAAACTTCAATTACAGTATCAGAAAGAAGCGTCTGAACTACGAAAGAAATATGGGGACGATTATGTGACTGAAACTTTAGATTTTGATAATTTTAAATAAAGGGAGTGTTAAATATGGATGTTACTTTTGTATTTAAGACAGTGATTGATGTAGCTTTTGCAGTGATTCTGTGTGCTTGGGCTATTGCTGTAGCTAGACTGACTAAGAATGGACAGATTGAAAACGTGCTGAAAACATCTGAGGAAATTGCAAGGGTTGCAGCAGTTGTTGTAAAGGCAGCTAATGAACTTGATATTACTGGTGAACTGATTAAAACAGGTAAAACCAAAGCTGAGTATGCTCTGGAAGAAGCTAAGAAGACTCTGGCAAGTAAAGGTATTACCTTTGATGAAGATGAGCTGATTACATATATTAAGGCTGCTGTGACAGCTCTAAGGGCAGATATTGCCAACACTTCTGCCGAAAAGCATTGATGATAAAAGGATAAGTGAAATTTTGTTAGTGTAAGGAGGACAAAATATGAGATTTGTTCGTAAAAAGAGTACCCCCCCCCTGTAAAAATGCACTAAATTTAGCGTGCGCTCATGCTGACATTTGTGCTATTTCTCTTATGGAGGTGGTAGCATGATGGATGCATGGGCAGCACCTATTCTCAATAGGTTGAAAGGTATTAAAACCAAAAATGATGAGATTCTATTTGGCGTAAATGAAGTGAAAGGCAAACAGGATGGTTTGCAGGATGTAGTGGCGAAGGAAAGCACAAGTCAAGAGATTTTGAAAAATATTCTTTCAAAAGATAATTCAACTACGGGTCTGGACGAGATGATTTCTGGATATATCAATGAAACAGGTGTAAGATATCTCCCAAGTGAAAAAAATATGGATAAACTGCTTGACGAGTCATCCGAAATAGAAATTGCCACAGAGACGAGTTATTCATGGACGGCTAGTTACACTGGAGCTGTCTTGATGTATACTAATGCCAGAGGTAGTTCTTCATATTATAGCTATTGTGTCATATGCAAGAATGGGTCGCAAACTAATAAGGTTCTACTTTCTTCTTCTGGTGATATATGGAATCGTACTATTCAAGTACATAAAGGGGATACAATCACTATTACATTGCTACCATCTGGCTCTAGTTCAAGTGGACGCAGGATTCATATAAGTAAGTTATATATAGCATATGAGATAGTGTCAGCTACTACATTAAATATAGTACGGAGTATTCAGCAAGGGGTGGTTGATTTGAGTGCAGATTTCAGCCAAACTATTACCATTTCTGCTGTTGATGTATCGAAGGTCGTACCGTTTGTCACAGGTTGCACTATCGCTAAGATTAATAGTACATCTTTAACGTTACAGAGATATGTTAGTAGTGATTATGCCAGTACAAAATATTGTCATTGGACGCTTGTTGAATTTTGGTAATGAAAAAATATTGGAATTTATGTTACACTGATATATAAATCATGATATTGATTATGCCATTTTAACTTTAAAAAATATAATTGACAACAAGAACTTATTGATATGATGAAATAATTATACTTAATCAAAGCCGCATCTTTTTAGGTGTGGCTATTTTTATGTTTTGAAAGGAGATGTGCTTATGGATACACCTTTAACATTGGTCAAAAGTCCTGTTGATGAAAGAGACTGGCACTATGGAAGTATTGTAAAAGCACCAGAAGAACTACCAGAACGAGTAAGCCTACGCAGCAAATGCGGACAGGTTCGTCAGCAAGGTAATGCAGGTTTCTGTCATAGTTTTGCAGGAACGGCATTGAAGAACGTGCAGGAAACATTGGAACGTGGTGATAGAAAATATAATTTCTCCCCTCTTGGTCTTGCTAAATCTATTAAAAGCAATGATGGTATTACCTTTACAGAGGGCAGTACATTACTGGACGTATGCCAAGCACTGTGCCGTGATGGCGTGTTTGATGAAGTTTTCTATCCTTATGAAAAATATGACCCAAGTATTTTCAAGAATACAGGTAAGATAGCATTCCCTGAAATGCCCGTGTCTAAGAGTGAAGAAGCTCGTATTCCAAGATATTATTGCAAAAACTATGCAAGAATTGACACCCTGCAAGACCTAAAAACCTCTTTGGCACATAACAATCCTGTGCTGCTAGGTATTACATGTTCCAAGGAAATTTATCATCCTACAGACGCATGTATCGGGCTTCCACTGGATGATTTCTTGATTGGCGGTCATGCCATTCTTGTCATCGGCTACGATGATAACAAGGAAAAGACAATCCGTGGCAGAAAATATAAAGGTTTTATTGAGTGTCAAAACAGTTGGGGTACAGAATATGGCGATAACGGTTTTTTCTGGATTCCTTATGAATATCTAACCTATCGCACAAAGGACTTTGGCATTGGTTTTGTAGTAGATATTTTTACTACGATTGACCTAGAGAACGAAGACCTGCAAGGTACGGCAGTAGAACTATTTATCAATTCTACAACAGCTTATGATGATGGCGAAGAAATCACAATTGACCAAGCACCTATTATCGACAGTAAGACTGGTCGTACTCTAGTACCACTGAGATTTATCAGTGAAAGACTAGGATGTAAGGTAACATGGGTGGCAAAAAGCCGTGGCATTATTATTACTCAGGGTAAGCGTGAGATTAGACTAGCTATCGGTAGTCAGACTGCACTGGTAAATGGCAAAGAACAGTTTGTAGACCAACCTCCTAGGATTGACGCACAAACAGGAAGAACATTAGTACCTCTACGCTTTATCGCACAGACATTGGGCAACACTGTTCTATGGGACGGTAAGAGAAGAAAAATCACTATCCTGAAAAGTGATAGCTGATAGATAACATATTGGAGATGATAACACATGAGTACAAAATATAAGGCAAGTGACCTTGTTAAGTTTTTTCAATCTAAAATAGGAACAAACTATGTGTACGGTATGCGTGGCAGTGTTATGACTAAGGAAAAATATTATGAGTTGAAAAAACAATATGGCTCTATGGTTTGGGACTCTGATATTAAAAAATGTGGCACTGTTTGTGTAGACTGTAGTGGCATGTTCGAGTGGTTTATGGGTGTAAGCAAATCTTCCTCTGGTTGGTTACAATGTGCCACAGAGGTACACCCTATTTCCACCATTAAGGATGCTCCTGCTGGGGCAATGGTATATCATAAAGGTCATATCGGTATCAACTTAGATGGTGTCTATTATTTAGCTGCTGATGGTTCTGCTAACGGTGTCCGTAAGGCAAAATATTCACAGGCTAAATTCACGCACTGGATGTTGAATACCAATTATTTTATTTATGACACAAAAACTACACAGAAAAAGGATGATGACGAAGTGGTAGAAAAGAGCATTATTCTTGTAAACGACAAGGAATATACGGTTGAGATGATTCGTAAGGATGGCACAACCTATATTAAAACAAGAGATATTGCACAGGTACTTGACATGGATGTTTCAAATAAAGGCAAAATTCCTGTGTTAAATAAGAAATGAGGGGTTGGATAAATGGATTATGTAATGCTTGTTACGGATGACAAGGAAATAATTTCAACTCGCAGAATCCCTATTTTCAATGGGGAACAAAACAGTGATAATCTGAAGATTTTGTTCCCTCTTTCTGTAGAAGATACCTCCCCTACTTTACAGGCGATTCTTCCAGATGGTAAAACTGGAAAGATTATGCACTGTAAGTTTGAGGATGAAATTTATAAAAATCGCCTAGTTTGCAACGTACCCATCTCTAAAGAGCTAACTGCGTATAGTGGCACAATTCAAATTTGGTTCACTTTTTTTGGTAACACACAAGAATCTACAACGAAAACACATATTGGTACAGTTGATGTCTTAGAACATAAAGGCTTTTCTTCTATTAAGCCAGACAATGACGTGGACGTTGTGGAAAGCATCACAGAACTGCAAAACACTGTAAATATGCTAAAAACACAGAAAGGTGATTCTATTACCATTGATGAAAATAACGCCTTATGCTTACAGGCAAATGGAGAAACGATTGCAAAGGTGGATTTACCAGATGATGTAACATGGGAACTAATTGAATGAGGTGACAATAAGTGGCACTAAAGATTGTAAAAATTCCTGCTGAAAAATACAAGCCTATTCAAGAAGCATCACAATGGCAAGAAAAAACAATGTATATTTGTAAAAAGGTTAACGGTACTGCTGAAATTTATATTGAGGGACAAAATTGTGGTAGCTTCTATGATGATACAGATATACAAAATAAAATTGTTGAGTTACAGAATGAATACGACAATATTCAATGCTTAACCAATATGGATTTGGAACGAATATTAACATAAGGAGTGACATAAATGGCTAAAAATATTTTAGAAAAAGTTTTAGACGAGAATGGTGTACTCTATCTGTGGGGCAAAATCAAAACTCTTGTATCTGGCAAGGTAGACAAAGTAGCAGGGAAATCACTAGTAGATGATACTGAAATCACCAGACTAAAAAATGTTAAGAACTATGACGATACATCTGTGAAGAAAGATATTACTACTATACAGGGTAAGATTGAAACACTTGAGCAGAGTGGGTATGACGATACACAGCTTAGAAAAGATATTGCTGATACATACGAGACAAAAGCAAATGTAAGTACCCACACAGGCAATACAACGGTTCATATTACTGCTACTGAAAGAACTGCATGGAATAATGCAGAAACCAATGCAAAAACATATGCAGACGGTTTAGCAGTAAATTATGATACAAAAGGTTCTGCCACAACAGCAGAAACAAATGCCAAGTCTTATGCTGATGGCTTGGCTAAAAACTATGATGCCAAAGGGGCTGCAACTGCTGCCGAAACAAACGCTAAGTCTTATACCGATGCAGAGATTGATAAGGTAAAAGCAAAAATGGTAGCTGGTATGCACTATAAGGGTTCTGTAGATAAATATACTGACCTACCTACAACTAACGAAGTTGGTGATATGTGGAATGTAAAAACCGCATCAGAACACAACAAGGCAGGAGATAACGTAGTATGGGACGGTACAGCATGGGATAATCAGGGTGGCATGATTGACCTTTCTGGTTATGTGAAGGATACAGATATTGTTGCAATTACTAATGAAGAAATCGACAAAATTACTGCATAAGGCGGTGATGTTAAGTGAAACAAGTTTTAACACAAGATGGCGTAGACTATCTATGGGGAAAAATCAAAGCAAAATTCGCAACCATTACTGCGTTAAACAATGTGGAAAAGAAGATACCTACTGGGACATTGGCATCTAAAAACTCTGTTGACGAGTCTGACCTTACAACGGCAGTACAAACTAAGTTAAATAAAGAAGCTGAGGTAAAAGAGCTGAATAAAGGGTATAAACAGGATTTCTGGGTTGGCACAAAGGCAGAATACAGTGCCATACAAACTAAGATTCCTACTTGCCTATATATTGTTACTGACGATATTGCAACGAGTGAATATGTAACTGCAACTGATGTGCAAAATGCAATCAATACATATAAGCAAACAGTTGATGCGGCATTGTTACAGCTAAATAATCATGCTTCTAGTAAAAACAATCCACATGGCATCACAGCTAGTCAAATTAGTGCTGCATCAGCTTCTGCTTTAACGGCACATACGAGCAATAAGAATAACCCTCATGGCGTTACTGCTGCACAAATCGGTGCTTCCACAAACAAAATTTATGCTTCTACAAAAGCACCTACATCCAGTGATGGTAACGATGGTGATTTGTGGGTGGTGTATGAATAATGGCAACATATGACTTATTATCGTCCACACCTACCTCTTTTAAAAAGGGAGATATCTTAAATTGCAAATATAGTGGTGCTGTAAAACAAATTACTCTACCAAAAGGTAAGTATAAACTTGAATGTTGGGGAGCGCAAGGTGGTAGCTACGATTCTAGCTATGTTGGCGGTAAAGGTGGGTATTCTATTGGTGTCGTTACATTAAAGAAAAATACAGTTGTTTTCTTGTACGTAGGGCAACAAAATAATACATACGCTTCATCTGCTGGCTCAACATCTGGTTCTGCATTTAATGGTGGTGGATATGGTACAACATCTTATTACAGAAGTACATACACTTATGCTTGTGCAGGTGGTGGTGGTACTGATATCCGTATTGGAGAAGATTCGTTATACGCTAGAATTATTGTTGCAGGGGGTGGCTCTGGTGCTACAAACGGTTCTAGTGGTTACTATGGAGGAGGGATAACTTCTGGGGGCTATTCTAATTCCTATCAAGCTACACAGACATCTGCTGGGGAAAATGGTGCATTTGGTTTAGGTGCTGATTGTAAGCCCAGTGCAACAAATTATAAATATGTTAGTGCAGGTGCAGGCGGTGGATGGTATGGTGGTGGTACGTCTTATAGTTATACAGATAGTTCCTCAAGTCAAAGAACATATCATGGTGGTGGTTCTGGCTATGTATATACCTCTACAACGGCTTCTAGCTACCCTTCTGGCTGTTTATTGACTTCTACGCACTATTTATCCAACGCATCCACAATCGCAGGAAATAGCAGCATTACAGACCCTGAGACAGGCAAGACAACTACAGGTCGTTCTGGACACGGTTATATTAGAATCACTGTAATTGAAACAGGTCTAACCTTATACACAAAAGTAAATGGAAGTATCAAAACGAGTAGTGCCTCTTTCTGTAAGGTAAACAATACATGGAAAAGTGTGACAGATGTTTATATTAAAGTGAACGGTTCATGGAGAAAGGGTGGGTGATTTAGTATGGGTCTTATTATCAATGGCATTGATATTACACAGGGCAAACAAGGTAAAAGCGCATATGAGATAGCTGTTGAGCATGGGTATACTGGCACTCTACAAGATTTCGGTGATGAATTGATTAAAGCTGTGGAATCACAAATGCTTTTCGGTCGCTTTAATACTAATATTACATGGAATATTGAGATGACAGTGTATACACAGACATGGACGTATGATGGTGCTAATTATAAATCTGTTTGCACTGAGGAAAATGAAAACAAATATGTGCAAAAGCTATATATCAATGATGTACTACATGGGACGTGGACAATGACAATAACTGATACTGGTGCGAGTACGGTATACACATCAGCATAAAATGAAAGGGTATAGCCAATAATGGTTATACCCTATTTTTTACTTTTTTCTTATACTGTTTGTGTGCTTGGTGCTTTATCATCTTCCTGTGCTGCATTTTTAATATAGTTTGTCGCATCTTCCAGACTTAAGTTGTTTGCTTTGATTGTAGCTAACAATGTGTCAACTTTCTCTTGTTCCAGCTGTGCCTGTAAGTCTTTCTTCTGAGCTTTCAACTCTTTCAGGTTTTCTTCTGTTGCTTCAATCTGAGCAATAATATCATCTAATTTTTGTGTTGTCGTTCTTGTATCCTTTGCTTTTCCTCTAGCCATATTATTTCCTCCTTAGTATATAATGATAGGCGAAATTATCTATCAACTATTATAACCAAAATAAGGAAGGTATACAATGGAAAAATAATTTTATTTTCACATTATTTTGCAAAATTTTTAAAAATATTTGAAATTTATTGGCGTAGGTTGAGTTAGCGATACGAATA
>ENA-ORTF01001077-ORTF01001077.1-human-gut-metagenome-genome-assembly--contig:-NODE-1077-length-33776-cov-27.182587_pt1 | contig 33776 bp, 62 predicted proteins | sample MGYA00241908_ERZ509180 | MGnify/ENA primary metagenome ERZ509180 (study PRJEB26280, sample SAMEA2338814) | human gut metagenome | biome: human gut; feature: human-associated habitat; material: faeces... | reverse complement strand
GCGAGCTATACACTGATCCAAGGCCGAACACTGGCGGGTGTGTTGCTGGACGAGGTGGTATTGATGCCACGCTCGTTCGTGGAACAGGCGCTTGCACGTTGCTCCGTTGACGGCGCGCGGCTGTGGTTCTCTTGTAACCCCGGAAGCCCACACCACTGGTTCTATCAGGAGTGGATCAAGCGGAGCCGTGAGCGTAATGCATTGTATCTCCACTTTGAAATGACGGACAACCCCGGACTGAGCAAGCGCACCCTTGAACGGTACGAGAATATGTATGCCGGTATATTTTATGACCGGTATGTGCGCGGCCTGTGGGTAGCGGCAGAGGGCATCGTTTATAAGGACTTCGCCAACGATACAGAAAAGTATTTGATCGGAGACCCTTTGGAGTGGGCCAAGCAAAACGGCACCAGCTTCTCAATCATTTCAATTGGCGTTGACTTCGGCGGTACAAAGTCCGCAACGAAATTTCAAGCCACCGGGATTACAAAAAATTTCCGGGTTGTGGCGTTGGAAGAAGAATACATCAAAAACGAAGAGATTGACCCGGATGCATTAAACCGGCGTTTTGCTACGTTCTGCCAGTTGATAACGTCAAAGTATGGTTACAGCCAGACACGAGCAGATAGCGCGGAAACGGTGCTTATACGAGGGTTAGATCACACGGCACAAAAACTCCGGCTGGGTACCCAAGTCAAGAACGCACTGAAAATGCAAATCACAGACAGAATTCGGCTGGTGGTGTTGCTGATGAAGCAGGGGCGGTTCAAGGTTTCCAGAAACTGCCCCCATCTGATCGATGCACTGCAATCCGCTATTTATGATCCTGATAAATTTGAGGACGAGCGCTTGGATGATGGCACGTCCGACATCGACAGCTTGGATGCCTTTGAGTACAGCATTGAGCCTTATTACAAAGACCTGGAACGTGCCGGTCACATGATGGGACGGTGAAATAGTGAATATTCGCAGAGCATTAAAGGATCTTGGGTTTGACACGGTCGACAGCAAATTTTACTCTCTGATCGACCTGTGGGACGCATGGTATAAGGGAAACGTTGAAGATTTCCACAGCTATACGGTGTGGAATGGCATTGAAGAGCTGGAGTGCCACCGTTATTCGGTTGGAATGGGAAAGAAAGTCTGCGAGGATTGGGCCAACCTCCTAATGAACGAGCGAGTCAACATCACGCTTGAAGGCAAACAGGAACAGGAATTTATCGATACTGTTTTTGCCGATAACAATTGGGAGGTCAAGGCTAACGAATCGCAGGAGCGCAAAGCGGCAGTAGGAACCGTTGCGTATGTGCCGGTGATGGAAGGCATGGGAATTAACTCAGATACAGCAGAAATCATTGACTCTGGCCGCATTCACATCAACTATGTCAGCGCCGGGAACATCTACCCGCTGACGTGGGATAACGGCGTTATCCGCGAGTGTGCGTTCGCATCCACTCGAAAGGTCGATGACACAGAATATACTTACATCCAGGTGCACAGGCTGCGCAACGGCGAGTATGACATTGAGAACCATCTGTATGATGCAGAGGAAATCCCACTGGCCAGCGTGAAAGGGTTTGAGACAATTCCCCCGGTGGTTCATACCGGCAGCGACAAGCCGCAGTTTGTGATCGACCGGCTGAACATTGCAAACTCTGACGAAAACAACCCGCTTGGCGTGGCTGTGTTTGCCCACGCCATCGACCAGCTTAAGAGCGTTGACATTACCTATGATAGCTATGTGAACGAATTTGTGTTGGGCAAGAAGCGCATTGTGGTGCAACCGGAGGCAACCAAGAGCATTGACGGTCGTCCAGTGTTTGATAAGCGTGAGACCGTTTATTATGTACTTCCGGAGGACAGAGGCGGCAACGGCAACATCTTACAGCAGGTCGATATGTCGCTGCGGACAGCGGAGTTTAACACCGGTATGCAAGATATGTTGAACATCCTGTCCAGCAAGTGCGGTTTCGGTGAGAACCATTACAAATTCAATCAGGGAAGCATCGCAACTGCCACGCAGGTCATCAGCGAGAACAGCACCCTGTTTCGCACAATCAAAAAACATGAAATTGTGCTTGAGCAGGCAATTACAGAGTTGTGCCGGAGCTTGCTCCGCATGGGGAATCGGTACATGGGCGCATCCCTCAATGAGGACGTCCAGATCTCCATTGACTTTGACGATTCCATCATTGAGGACAAGGGCCAGGACTTTAATCGTGACGTGCAACTTCTTAATGCTGGCATCATGAACGATTGGGAGTTCCGTATGCGCTGGATGAATGAGGACGAGGCGACCGCAAAGGCTGCGCTGCCGAAGATGCAGGACATGACAACCGAAGGACAACAGGAGGTAGAGTAATGGGCGGCAGAGGTGGAGCTGGTGGCGGCATTGGAGCCGGAGAATTTGGGCGTGGGCGCGGTATGAGCCTTGCGCGGTTTTTGTCACAGCAGGATATTAACCGAGCAAACGCTGCGTCTGTCACTGATATGGGCGATATTATCAGGCGCACATTTGAGCGCAACGCTGCTGAAATCAATGGGCTTGAGCTGTCGGACGCTGAAAAGAAAGACGCCGTAAAGCAGATGGCAACTCTCGCAACAACGGCACTAAAAACGGCGGCAGGAGCAGTCAATCCTTATGCAAGCGGGCCTGCGCGCCTGACAACGGCGCAGAAAACAGGAAGCGCCGCAGACAGAGCTGCAAGAGCGCGCGGTGAAATGGATAGCTACATGCGGAAATTGCGTGACCAGTCCAGTAAAAACCGCAAAGCAGCAGAAAACAAGGCGTTTTCCAATGCCTTTGTAACAGCGCAAAAGTCCGGTGCGTTGGAAGTTACGGTAAACGGCAAGAAATACCGCAGAACTAACAAGCGCAGCGGTACATGGCGTCCGGTATGATTAACTTTGAAAATCTCGACAAGTTCACATTCCCCGGCGTTGGAAAGTACGACATTCCGCAGATCGAGCCGGTCAAGGCATATCCGCATGGCGAATTTATCCCTGTGAATTACCATTACACAGCAAAAGACCAGGCAAGCAAAATCGTTCATTTCTTTGTGGACGATTACCAATTCATTCGATATTGGAACACGCCGGACAAGTACATTCCGAAACTGTTGCAGTTTGCGGCGGTGTGTGCGCCGGACTTCTCCACATACACGGATATGCCGCTGGCGATGCAGATATACAACCATTACCGCAAGCATTGGTTGGCGGCATACTGGCAAATGCACGGCATGACGGTTTATCCAACGATTTCATGGAGCGACGAGCATAGCTATGATTGGTGCTTTGACGGTGAGCCTGTCGGTGGTGTGGTGGCTGTCAGCTCGGTAGGCACACAGCAAAACAAGGAAAGCAAACGCCTGTTTCTGCGCGGCTACGAAGAAATGATGAAACGGCTATCCCCGGAATGGGTGATATTTTACGGCAAAGTGCCGGAAGAATGTGACTGGAACGTGATACGGGTAAAACCGCATTACGACGATATTGTGAAACGGAGGAAAGCGAAATGGGCGGAAGGGGCGGAAGCGGGAGCTTTGGTTTTGCATCAATAAATGCTACCCGATTGAAAATTGCCAACCTCAAAAAAGAACAGCTTTTCATTTTCTATCCATCGGGCGATTTGCTCTATAAGGAGCAAGGAACAGCTCAACATACGGGATACGGAGATGCCGACTATAAAGGGAATATTGTTTTACACAACCACCCGGAGGGTGTTCTCCCTGTCCCGTCCCTGAAAGATATTGAAACGTGGCAAAAATCAGGAGCAAAAGCAATCATAATTGAAAGCCGGGATGCAACGTTTACATTATCAGGGCCTCACAACAAGGGATTTTATGAAACACTCGCATATAATCACAACGCCGTGCGCCGCGCCGTAAGGGAAGCGGCAAGTAAGGTATCGGCCGATTATAAGTCGGGAAAGTATAAAAGCGTGCAGGAAGCGAGAGAAGCAAGCAGAAGAGCACAAACGGAAGCGACAAATAACGCATACGCCAAGTTTGCAAAGGCTGCTGGCGTTAGGTATTCCTTTAAGTGGAAGAAAAAGTCATGAAAAAGTCATGAAAAATTATCCTTTTACTCCTGAGCTACTGGATGCGCTCCCCGAAGAGCTGGCTGAGCTGTTTCGCGGCCTTGAAGATACCTTACTGGCGGAGATACTCTCCCGGCTGAAACTGCGGGATGAGTTAAACGAGGTCACGGTGCAGGACATTCGGGCGCTACGGTCCCACGGCATCGACCTTAAGGAAATCAAGAAAGCAATCCACGAGACTTCCGGCATCAGCAAAACGAAGCTGGACAAGCTGCTGGGCGATGTGGTCGCAAGGAACCAACAGTATTACACCGATATGATTGACCTTGCGCATATCACCCAGCCTGAAACACTGGTTGACGCTGCGGAAGTGGCGGCGATTAGGACGCAGACACTTGATACATTCCACAATTTGACCGCATCCATGGGCTTCCTGGTGGACGCTGGGCGTACAATGCTCCCACCTGCCAAAGCGTACCAATGGGTACTTGACAGCGCAGCGTTGCAGGTGCAAAGCGGCGCAATCAACTACAATCAGGCGATTAAAACGGCGGTAAAGGACCTTGCGGATAGCGGTCTGAAAGTGGTTGACTACGAAAGTGGCCATCGGGATCATGTCGATGTTGCCGTGCGAAGAGCCGTAATGACCGGCGTATCTCAAATCTGCGCCAAGTATACGGAGCAATCCGCAGAATATCTGGATACACCCTATTTTGAAGTTTCGGCCCATGTTGGCGCACGAGATAAGCCGGGACCGTCACCATGGTCATCGCATAAGGATTGGCAAGGCCGCGTTTACAGCGTCCGCACTGGGGACATTTACCCGAGCATTTATGACGTTTGCGGCCTGGGCGCTGTTGACGGTCTGGAAGGGGCCAACTGCCGCCACAGGCGGTTCCCGTGGGTTGAGGGCGTGTCCGAGCGCACTTACACGGATGAACAGTTGGAACACATCGATGATGGCCACGGCTGCACGTTTGATGGCAAGGATTACACGGCATACGAGGCAACCCAGATGCAGCGCCGTATTGAGCGGACGGTTAGAAAGCTAAAGCGCGAAAAAGCCGCCTACAAGGCCGCAGGATTGCATGAAGATGAGACTGCGGTAAACATACGGCTACGGCGGTTAAACGCTAAATACAAGGCGTTCAGTGCGGAAGCTGGCCTGCCGGAGCAACCGGAGCGGATGCGCGTCTATAATGCTACTCGCATTTCAAAAAGCATAAAAAGCGCCGGTAATGGCAACAGCGTTTCCCCGGGAGATCCGGTTTTGGTTGGGACTGTTGATTTTTCTGATAAAACAGCGGCCATGAAAGTTTTGAGCGATGCTGAGAAAGAACTGGCTGATTTTGATTACGAAGTTAATTACTCGGTGACGAAAGATGGCAAGGTCTGGCGCGTCTCCGGGGAAGCAGCAACTGTAGACTTGTCTGCTATACCGAGCACCCTAAATGGGTCATATTCGTATCACAATCACCCACGTGAAAAAACGCATTACTCTTTTAGTGCAGAAGACGTTGCGTTCTTTATGGACAGTAAAGAAGAACTTTCCATTGCGTCTGATGACCGATTTATATACATTATGAGACGAACAGCCAAAACCGTTGAAAAAGCTCGCGATGTGGTGTACAATCGCTTTAAGGAACTGGAACGAACGGACGTATTTGAGATGATGTGGAAAGGGCAGATAAACCCGGACGTTGATAAGTACCACGAAGTAATGAAGATTTTAAGTAAAGAGCTGGAGGTTGACTATGTACGCAAAGAAAAAAATAAATGAAAACCATCCACTCTTTAATGAGTACAAGGCAAAATGCGACGCACTTTTTCATGAATGCTGGGCTAAAGTAGATGAAGAAAGGGCAAAATACCCCGATTGGAAAGGACGAGACCACCCATCTGATTTGGCGGTATATGCAATTGAGAAAGAGTGCAACTCAAAGCTTAGAGACCTACAACGTGAATATGATTTCCTGTTTTCCGAGGTGACGGACAATGAATGATGATATCATGCGCGCTGTGGAAGCTATTCTTAAACGTGGCAAGGATGCGGAGATCCGGCGCAAGGGCGACGGGTACATCGTGTTAGAGGTCAAGAAAACAATCAAATATTCAACTCCCGCGTAATTGGGCGCGGGAAAGGGCAATAGGAGCCAGCTACCGAGTTTTTCTCGGCGGTTGGCTCTTTTTCTTTCGATAAAACCCGCGAGGCACAGCGGTTTTTATACAATCTATCGCCGCGACGAACTGCGGACAAGGGAAAGGAAGATAGAACAATGGCACTTACACGTAAACTTTTGAAGGGCATGGGGCTCACCGACGAACAGGTGGATACCATCATCGAGGCGCATACGGACACCGTGGACGGCTTGAAGGCTGACGTCAGCAAATACAAGGCGGACGCGGAGAAGCTGCCCGGCATCCAAAAGCAGTTGGATGACCTCAAGGCAGCAGGTGACGGCGGCTATAAGGAAAAGTATGAAAAAGAACATTCGGATTTTGAAGCTTATAAGTCCGGCATCACCGAAAAGGAAAGCAAGGCGGCAAAGGAAAAGGCTGTCCGGGCTTACTTTGAGAGCAAAAACATCACCGGTGCAAATCTCGACCTTGCCATGCGCGGATGCGGCGAGGAAATGTCTGCATTGGAGCTGGACGGCGAGAAGATCAAGGACACCAAGAGCCTTGACGCTCTCGTAGACGGCACCTATAAGAGCCTTGTTTCTAAGCCTGCTGTCCGGCTGGACATGGGCGCACGGCTCAACGAGGGCGGAAAGCTTATGACCAAGGACGAGATTATGCAAATCACCGACAGAACTGAGCGGCGCGCTGCAATCGCCGCAAATATGGATTTGTTTAGAAAGGAAGAATAAAAATGGCTGTTGATCCTAAGCTGATTAAGAAGGAAGATCTCGCCCGTGTTCGTGAGATCGAATTTACCGAGATGTTCGGCTATTCCATCAAGAAGCTGATGGAGGCTCTGGGCGTTACTCGTAAGATCGCCAAGCAGGCCGGTACTGTGCTCAAGAGCTACAAGGCTACCGGCACTTTGGAAGACGGCGCTGTGGCTGAGGGCGAGACCATCCCCCTGAGCAAGTACAAGACCGAGGCTGTGAGCTACAAGGAGATCACCTTGAAGAAGTGGCGCAAGGCCACCTCTGCCGAAGCAATCGCCGATCGCGGCTACGATCAGGCGGTTGAAATGACCACCGATGAAATGCTAAAGGATGTGCAGAAGGGCATCCGCAAGGACTTCTTCGACTTCCTCGCAACCGGTACGGGTACGGCCAGCGGTGCGACCTTCCAAGCGACCTTGGCTCAGGCATGGGGCCAGCTGCAGGTGCTGTTCGAGGATGACGAAATCGGCGCAGTGTATTTCATGAACCCGCTGGACGTTGCGGACTATCTCGCAACTGCCAACATCACCCTGCAGACCGCTTTCGGCATGACCTATGTCGAGAACTTCCTCGGTCTGGGCACTGTGATCTTGAACTCCAGCGTCCCAAAGGGCAAGATTTACGCCACTGCCAAAGACAACATCGTCCTGTACTACATCCCTGTGAACGGCGCTGATCTGGGCGAGGTGTTCAACTTCACCACCGACGCCACCGGTTATATCGGCATCCACGAGGAACCCGATTACACCAACATGACCGCATCCGATACCGTTATCAACGGCATGGTGCTGTTCGCCGAGCGCATTGACGGCGTGGTTGTCGGCACCATCACTCCGGCAGTGGGGGGCTAACCGAACTGCTGAGTGAGCCTGACCCTGAAACCCCTGCTTTCTCCGACATGACAAAAGCTCAATTGCTTGATTATGCCGGGGAAAACGGGGTGGACGGGGTCAGCAGTTCAATGCGCAAGGCTGACATAATCGCAGTATTGGAAAGGAGCTGACCCAATTGACATACGCTGATTACACATACTACTCCGGTGTCTATATGGGCACTGTAAGCAGTGGGGATTTTCCGCGTCTGGCTGTTCGGGCCAGCTCCTTCCTCGATTATTTCACGCAGAACCGAGCCAAGGACAACGCGGAGCTGGATGCGGTAAAGATGTGCTGCTGTGCGCTGGTTGACAAGTACGCGGTCATCGAAGCCGCGCAGGCGCTTGCAATGAAGAACCTTGCGACTGCTGCCGCTAATGACGCAGAAGTCAAAAGCGAGACGGTAGGCGGTTATTCCCGCACACTGGCGACCGGCGGCGAATCTGCCGTTTCTGCGCTAAACGCTACGGATGGGGCAAGAAAACTGCTCGCAGAGACCTGCATGGAGTATCTCGCCCACACTGGCTTGCTGTACCGAGGGAGGGGGTGCGGATCATGTACGCTCCCCACACTGTAACGATCTACAATCCGGTCAAAGAAACCGACAAGGAGACGTTTCAGGAAACGCAAAAGCTGTATGTGACCGTACTTCGTGGCGTGATGCTGCAAGCGTCTAAGGCGGTTAACGTGCGCGAGAGCGGTCTTGCCGGGGCTGATGCAGTTGACCTCTACATCCCGTTTGGCGTGGAAGCTGTGGACGGTTTTACCGGCAAGGTGAAAGCCTATGTCGGTCCGCAGCGGTTTTACGCCGCAGAGGACAAAACCGACCTGTGGACGCTTTCTGTCAAAGGCAATGGTGGGACAACGTTTTTCATCAAAGGCGAGTTTGTGACGGACAATGAAACTGTGGCGCTGGCTCAGGACAACTGCTACACCGTGACCAAGGTTGACGAGAAGGATTTCGGCAGCGTTGATATGCAGCACTGGCAGGTCGGAGGCGTGTGATATGGCGTTGAAATTTTCCGTTCAGACGGACGGCATGGACGCTGTAAAAGAGGCCGTTTCCAAGGGCTGTGATCGCGCAGAACACGTTCTGGCGGTGCAGGTCGCAAAAGATACCGCTCCGTTCGTACCTATGCTCACAGGCTCTCTAAGGACGCGTACACGGGTAACGGGAAACACGGTTGTTTATCCAGGGCCGTATGCCAGATATCTGTACTACGGCAAACTGTACGTTGATCCGCTGACCGGAAGCTCTTATGCGCGGAAGGGCGTTACGAAGGTTCCGGCAGTGCCGGAGAAGGATTTGATTTTCCACAGAACCGGGACCTGCTCCCATTGGTTCGAAGCATCCAAGGCACAGAACATGGAGAAGTGGGTTCGTGTAGCAGAAAAGGCGGTGAAGCGTGATCTCTAAAGAAAAACCTGTAATGCTGGCATCCAGCAGCGAAAAGGCAGACCTTGACCGCCTGATGCTGATTTGGGCAAACCGTTTCCCCGGTATTCCGGAGAATGTGGATCTGATCAAGTACGAGTATTTCGCGGCAAAAACGGTAGGCATGGCGCTTTCCTCCGTTCAGGGGGCCGTTATCACCAAGAAGTATATCTGCGGCGGATATCAGGCGGAGTATTCGTTCGAAATCCATTACCAGATCGCACCACCCGGCAAGAGCGACGATACACGCTTGAAGGCGGTTGAAGTGCTGAACAAATTTGCGGACTGGGCGCAGATGCAGCGACCGGACATTGGAGAGGGCAGGCGCGCCCTCCGCGTTGAGACTTCTGCGTTTGCATCGTATCTCGGCGCGACAAGCGACCAATACGAGGACTACATGGTCCCGCTAAAACTGATTTACGAGGTGAATGTATAATGGCAGATTTAACTTTTGCGACGCCCGAAGGTCAGACCATTGACCGTGAGCTTTTGATCGCGTATCTGAATACCGGCTCTAAGGAAGCTCCCGCTTGGAGCGCCATCGGTAAGCGCGTGGAGGATTCCAGCGAAGAGATGGACTGGGGTCAGGAGAGCAAACAGGACATCCTGGGCAACACCTTCACCACTATGAAGAAGCCCGTTATTTCCCAGACCTTTGACCCCATCCCTCTGGATGCCGGTGACGCTGCTGCGGTGAAGATGTGGAACCTTGCCGTCAAGGATCATGACGCGCAGGCTCTTGCCAATCAGGATATGATGATTGGACACTTCTACGCTATGTCCGGCGAGGCGAAGTTTGCCGAGCGGTATGATTCCTGCGCTATTGCCGTGACCGGCATCGGCGGCGACGGCGGCGGTACGCTCAACATCACGAGTGAGATCACCTATGGCGGAAACCGCACACTTGGCACGATCAAGAAGGACACCAGTGGCGTGACCTTTACGGCAGGGGCTTAAAAACAAAGGGGCGGGCGCAAACCCGCCCCAATTTCGGAGGCTATTATGAAAGACCTGATTTTCGATACCGGTTTAGTTACCTACAACATCAACGGCAAATGCGAATTCTCTTTTAACCCCACCGACAGCGCCTTTGTGGAAAAGCTGTTTAATGCCTTTGATATCCTTGACAAGAAGCAGGATGCGTACAAGGCAGAGGTTGAAAAGACCGCCAACAAGCGGGAGGTTTTTGAAACCGCCCGGAAGATGGACGAGGAAATGCGTGAAATCATCAACGATGTTTTCGGCTTCGACATTTGCTCTGCCCTGTTTGGCGAGATGAACGTATATGCGCTGGCGGACGGGCTGCCTGTGTGGGCGAACCTGATGCTTGCCATCATGGATGAGGTTGACACCACCTTTGCCCGTGAGCAGAAAGCCACCAACCCCCGCGTGAGCAAGTATACGAAGAAGTACCACAAATGAGGTACGATCTGCCGACTGCCGTAGAGGTAAACGGCACTGAGTACCAGATACGCTCTGACTATCGCGATATCCTGACCATCATTGAGGCACTGTCTGACGCTGAGTTGTCGGAGGAAGAAAAGGCCGAGGTCATGCTTGACATTTTCTATCCAGACTTTGCGGAAATGCCGCAGAGCGACTACAAGGAAGCAATCAAGCAATGCGCAAAATTCATCAACTGTGGCGAAGAGCAGCGTGAGGAAAAGCGTGGGCCGAAGCTGATGGATTGGCAGCAGGACTTTCCCCTAATCGTTGCCCCAGTCAACCGCGTTCTGGGACAAGAAGTCAGATCCGTTGAGTATCTGCACTGGTGGACGTGGGTATCCGCGTATCAGGAAATCGGGGATTGCACTTTTGCCCAGGTTGTGGGAATCCGCAATAAAAAGGCAAAGGGGAAGAAACTGGATAAAAGCGAACAGGAGTTTTACAAGCAGAACCGGCACCTAGTTGACTTCAAGCGGCAGTATACGGAACAGGACGAGGACGTTATCAGCAAGTGGATATGAAAACCGCCCTCCGGAGAGGGCGGTTGGTTGGCGGCTTATTTTTCCACCAATTCTGCATCAATGCTGACTGTTTTAGGATCAAAAGTCAATTTATATGTTTTTGACTCGCAAACATTCAGCTTAAATTTTTGGCTTGAAACGCATCCGCGAGCAATCGAAATTGTGTGGGAACCAAAATCGAGACGTAGAGAAACGGGCGCGTCCAAATTATACCCGGTTTTTTCTCCATCAATAATTAAAATCGATTTCCCCTCCATAACTGAACGAGGGCGTTCACGTTCCACATAAAAGTTTGGCGAGTTTGAACTATTTGCATTTACCAAATTAGACATTTTCTCCACTAAGGCTTCCGATCTCTTTTGGAATAATTTATCTGGTATTATACCAGAATCGTGCAAATCTTTTAGTTTTTGCAATTCATCCAAAATTGACCCGCTTGTTTGAGTATCATCACTTTCGTTCTGGTTTGTTTGGTTTGAAATTGCAATTAACTTATCAAACAATTCTTTTTCCTTTTTCTTGTTTCCTGTTGGGGGAGTTGGCGTACATTCAATTACAGCGGTAGTCCCGTCTGCATATTCGACAAAAAAACTATAAAGAGAAAAGTTTGAGGTATGAAACAACAAAGTTTCTTCCGCTTGTCTAACGCCAAGGAGCTTTGCGGACTTAATTTTGCTTGGTTTTTTGCTAAAAAGGCTCATTATATCACTCCTTAACAATTGTTTCATTCAATATAACATATAAAATTGCACATTTCAAGCAACAGAGAAAGAGGGTGATTGCATGGCAGATGGTTCCGTTATTATCAAAGCTGATGTTGATGACAAGCAGGCGCAAACGGAATTAAACAGGCTAACAAAAAAAATCGATGCGCTCAATGAAAAAATCAGCGATAAAAAACAAGAGCAGATGCCGCTGGTTGAGCAATCAAAACAATTAGGGGCTATTCTCGATGACGCAAAGGCGAAGCTGGACTACATGAAAAGCGGAGATGCGTTTTTTACATCCAGCTCTATAAAAGATCAAGAGCGGACAGTAGCATCATTGCAAAAAGAATGGGATGGTGTGCAAAAAAAGGTTGAGACCATGGATGCGTCCATTGGAAAAGATACCCGAAGCCTTGAACGAATGAGCGCACGAGCGGGAGAACTTTCCGCACAGCTTGCCGGGGCAAAAAGACATACGCAGGGGATGTCACCCGCAGCCCAAGAAGCAGCAAAGCAGATGGACAAATTCACCAACCGCATCAAGGGCCTTGCTCGGCGCGTTTTTGTTTTTACGCTTATTACAAAAGCGCTTCGTACCTTAAAAGACTATATGTGGAGTACCATTCAAACAAACGAAAAGGCTATGAAAGCAGTTTCTAAGTTGAAGGGTGCTTTGATGATTTTAGCGCAGCCTATTTTGAATGTGCTTATCCCTGTTTTTACTGTTTTTGTAAATGTGCTGACACGCATAGTCAATACAATTTCTGACCTCGTTTCAAAAATATTTGGGACAACGGCAGAAGCATCTGCGGAAGCTGCCGAGAATCTATATAAAGAAAGCAGCGCAATGGATAAAACGGGGAAAGCCGCAAAAAAAACGAGTAAATCTTTAGCATCTTTTGATGAGATCAATAAGCTTTCCGGTAATGATGACAAAGCCAAAAATGGACCGGATTTTGCAACTGGAATAAACGATCAGCTTAGCGCAATAATGGAGCTGTTTACCGGTGCGCTGCTTCTGGCCATCGGCGCAATTCTAACGTTTTCCGGTGCCAATATCCCGGTAGGAATTACTCTGATGGCTTTAGGCGCTGCTGCGATTTGGGGCGCTATAAAGACAGACTGGGGGGCAATCGCAAAACTGCTGCAAGGCCCAATCGGAGTTGTTACTGCGATCCTGTCAGTTGCGTTGCTTGTAATCGGTGCAATTATTTTGTTTTCCGGAGCAAACATCCCTTTGGGCTTGGGGCTGATGGTTGCTGGTGCAATCGGACTTGCATCTGTTGTCGCAGCTAATTGGGATACTGTTAAAAAGATGCTGCAAGGCCCAATCGGAGCCGTTGTTGCGCTTTTGAGTTTTGCACTACTCGTAATTGGTGCAGTGATTTTGTTTTCCGGCACGAATATCCCCCTTGGCCTTGCACTAATGGCTGTTGGTGCTGCTGGGATGGCGACGGTCATTGCGGCAAATTGGGATACGATCAAAGAGGCGTTGCAAGGGCCTGTTGGAGCAGTTGTGGGGCTGCTTTCAGGCGCATTGCTTGTATTGGGTGCAATCTTGGCGTTTAGCGGTGCAAGCGTCCCACTCGGTTTAGGATTGATGGTTGCCGGTGCAATTGGGCTTGCGACTACGGTTGCGGCGAATTGGGATACAATTAAAACCTTGTTGCAAGGTGCTATTGGCGGCGTTGTTGCCGTGGTTAGCAGCGCACTATTGGTTATCGGCGCAGTCTTAGTATTCAGCGGAGCCGCACTTCCTCTCGGAATCGGCTTGCTTATTGCCGGTGCTGCCGGTCTTGCGGCAACGGTGATTGCAAACTGGGATACAATAACAAATCTGCTGGGTGGACCCATCGGAGCAATTACGGCTATGATAAGCGGCGCTTTGCTTGTCTTGGGCGTAATCCTTGTGTTTACCGGAGTTGGTATCCCTCTCGGTTTGGGAATGATCGTAACCGGAGCGGCTGGACTTGGCTCTGTGGTGGCACTCAACTGGGACTATCTGAAAGAAAAATTAAGCGAAACGTGGGAAGGTATCAAAGCCTGGTGGCAATCAAGTGTTGCAAAGTATTTCACCGTTGAATATTGGCAAGACCTTGGAAAAAACATTATTGATGGGTTGCTCAATGGTTTGAAGTCAGCGTTTGAAAGCGTGAAATCTTGGGCTTCTAATGCAATGAGGAGCATCAAAAATGCATTTACAGGCGGCGGTAACGTCCGCACACCTGCCATCAATTCCGCATCCGTTCCGCGTTTGGCGACCGGCGCAGTTATTCCCCCGAACCGTGAGTTTTTAGCGGTACTGGGTGACCAGAAGCAGGGGAACAATATTGAAGCCCCTGAATCTGCTATCGAGGCAGCGGTGGCCCGTGGCATGTCGCAGTATGGCGGTGGCAATCAGACGGCAATCCTTAAAATCGGCGAACAGGAATTGGGCCGCATTATCTTCAAGCTGAACAAGGACCAGACGCAGCGCGTCGGTATTAAAGTGACCTAAAGGCGGTGTATATGAATTACATCAAAATTAACGGGACTTCATTTGATGTGAATGTCGCGATCTCCAAGTACAACGAAAATTTCAGCGTTCTCGATGGGGAGAACGCTGGGAGATCGAAAGACACAGGCCGGATGATCCGCGATGTTCTGGGGACGTACATTGGGCATAAGGTGACCGTTTTCCGCAGAGGGGACGATTACAGAAGCTACGATGCGTTCTGGAATTATCTCAAAGCCCATTCCATTGACGATTCCGTTTTGCTTGAAGCTGCGGACGGCAACACAACTATTTCCTATCGTGCGTACTACACCAGCGCATCGCACGATATTGAAAAGGTTGAAAACGGGATCAATTATTGGGGAGAAATTGAAATCCATTTCATCCCAATCGCACCGCAAATCACGCGGTAAGGAGGGCGTATGGATTATATCATGATCGGCCCCTACCAGTTTGACCGGGATGCGTCTAAGGCCGATATGCGGTTAGACTACTGCTCATCTTTTCAAGAAGTTGCATTGGATGAAAGCAGCCTTTCGTTCGATACGGTCAGCGTAGAAGTTTGCACCACAACAATAGGCGCACAGCTTTCTGCACTCCCCAATAACACCCCCATCATTGTTTACAGAGGCGGTGAAATCAAAGCAAGATTTGTAAGTAGCGGCGTTTCTCGTATTGGTCCTGTCACTTTTCAGCTTACCGGGCGGTCCCCTATGGGCGCACTTACCGGAATGGTGCATACTGGCGGCATTTACACAGGCCAGACCGTGGAAGATGTTGTAAAAGAAATCTGCGGCAACATCCCTTCGCTGATAAAAAGTGTATATTCCGGAGTTAAACTTTACGGCTGGCTTCCTTATGCGGATGGGAAAGAACGCTCTGCACGAGACAACCTCTCACAAGTGCTTTTCGCCATTGGGGCCTATCTCCGCACAGACCTGAACGGTGTTTTGAGAATTGAACCCTTGTGGGACGGTACGGCATCGTTGATTGATGTCGACCGATCTTACACCGGGGGAACCGTGAAATACGATTCACCCATCTCTGCCGTGACGGTAACGGAGCATCAATACGTTGCGGGAACGGAGGTAAAGGAGCTATTCTCCGGCACGGCGCAGAATGGCGATATCATCACATTCTCCGAACCGATGCACTCCCTCTCTGCGACTGGCTTCACAATCTTGGAAAGCGGCGCGAACTACGCCAAGATCTCCGCTGGCGCTGGCGCACTGACTGGCAAGGCGTATATCCACAACACCCGCCTAATCACGCAGCTTGTGACGGCTGGCGCTGTGGAAAACATCAAATCAGTTACAGATGCCACACTGGTATCTCTGGTGAATTCCTACGCCGTGGCGAAGCGCCTTGCAGACTATTACCGATGCCGCGAAACTATCACCAATGACATTGTGAGTGGACATGAGAAACCGGGCCACGTGGTAAGCGTGTATCACCCTTACGATATGCTCTGCAAGGAACTTGACGAGCTGATCCGCAAGGGCGAGCTGGGTGCCGGGGATCTGGACATTGCCCACAAGCTGACCGATACCATCAAAAACATCGACAAGATCGAGGCAATGGACGAGCGCGGCTATTCCGGGCGGTATCTGGACGATGATCTGCGCGGTTACAGCCGTGGCAGCTCCTATGCCCGGAGACATTATGTCCGTGGCCATTACAGCCGCACGGACGCTACCGAGCATCTGCGTAGCCAGATCAACGATATGATGCGTGAGACCGACGATGACCGCATCAAGGACGCCCTGCGCCGTGCAATGGACATGATGGAGGATTAAGGGGGTAGGCCCCAATGATTGACGATCGAGAAGTGGCGCTATGGATCAAGCGGTTAGAAACAGAGGAGTCCAGCTGGGCAAACTATGAAAAGCTGGCGGCGCTGTATACCATCCAAAACCAGAACCGAGAGCCAGTGAGGGAAAGCCGTATGATCGATGCGTATTCTGCGGCTCCCGCGCCTGACAGCGATTTCCTCCGGGCGGTGTCTAACGTTGACCCAGCCCGTGCGTGGGAGGTCATGGACGAGCTGATGGACAGCTTGAAAGTGGTCAACGAGCGGGTTTATAATAGCGTCATGCGGAAATTGGAAAGCTAAACTTAACCCCTCGGCAAATGCCGGGGGGTTAGTTATATTTTAACGTTAGCGTTGCGACATGAAAATAAGACTAACTTGGCGTTACAAAAAACGCACCGTCATTGTCTGCGTCGATGCGCTGGATTGTGCGTACCCAGAATTCCTTTTTTGCCTGTCGGTCTAAATCAGGATATTCCTTCAATTCCCGCCGTAATGTTTCAAGGTCAAATTCTTTTATAGGCTCCGGGTTTATTGCCGCGAGCTGCTGTTTCAATTCCGTATAGTCTTTTTTGTATTCTTCGATTTCAATCAAATCCGACAGATACAGGTCTTTCAGTTTTTGCATTTTCCGCTTGATTTGCTCCGCCGTTTTGGGCGGCTTTTTTTCTGCGGTTTTTGATTTGGAGTAATACTTTTTTGCGATCCCCTCAAATTCCCGCAGAAGGTAATCCTCAAGCACATCTTCTCGGATTCTGAGGATGTGCGGGCAGTCGGCCGGGTCAAGTGTGTGCGTTCTGCATCGGTAGTACTTGTACACCTGCTTTACAGTCTCCGGCTGCATATTTCTACCGCACTCCCGGCAACGGAGAATCCCGGTAAACAAATATATTCGATCCGCACTGGCGTTCCGCTGGCTTCGCCGTTCCAAGATTTTCCCAGCAAGGTCGAAGGTTTCTCGATCGACGAGTGCTGGCAATGCGTTTTCCACGCCGAACGCCTCACCTAAGTACAGGCGGCTTCTCAACGCATCCTTGTATTTGTTGTACGAGCGTTTGATCCCCCACTCCGTTGCCATATACCGCCTTAGTGCAAGGATGCTTTGTAGCCGTATAAAGGCTGGGAACATATCTCGCGCCGCATCTGCGGTTTCTTCATCAATGGCGTAGCGCCGGTTCTTCACGCAGATTCCGATAGGAGTTTTCCCGTTGGTGGGCTGGCCCTTTGCCCTCTTGCCCTCGTTGATGGCCTTAATGCGCTCCGATGTGCGGTCAGCTTCGTCTTGCGCTACCGACAACATAATATTGACCTTTAATCGCCCTGATGCAGTCCGCGTTTCGTAGTCCTCTCTGATGGCCTGCCAATCCACATGATTTTTGTCGAGAACCTCTTGCACGGCGTAGTACCCCGCCACATTCCGAAACCACCTATCCAGCTTGACAAAAAGGATGGTGTCGATTTTCCCGGCGCTGCAATCATCAAGCAGGCGCATCAAGGCCGGACGCTTTTTATACGGCTTTCTGGCGCTGATTCCGGCGTCCTCGTAAATGCCAACCACCTCCATGCCGTGTGCAGCGGCATATGCAATCAGGGCCTCCCGCTGGTCTGCCAGGGACAGGCCGTGCTTCGCCTGTTCTTCGGTCGATACCCTGATGTACAGTGCTACACGGATGCGTAGATTATTTGGTAGAGTGACCACTATTTTTTGGCACATGTTATCCCCTCCAAAATCCATAGTTAGCACAATGGATGTCAACCCAAACGCACCAGGCAAAAAGCCCGATGATCAATAGTGACAAACCGAGTATGATCCACCTGTATAGCTTCACGGAGTGCCAAAGATTGCACAGTTCTGTATCCATCAGGCCGATGGTCTGCCGTTTGTTCTCAAGGCGGTGTTCTAGTCCGTCCTTTTCCGCTTGCAACGTTTCCTCACTGGCCGTCAGATGATCTCCGATGCCGTAAAATTCATCCAGCGACACGCCAAGGACGGCGCATATTGGCCCAACCGTGGAGATATAGGGGGCCTTGGAAGCATGGGTAAAGAAATTGTTGACGGTAGACGGCGGAATCCCCGATGCTTCAGCTATGTCCTGAATGGTCATACCCAAAGCGTTACGTTTCGCCTTACAAACTTCCTGAATTGTCATAAAAAGTGCCTCCTTACCCCCAAAATCAAAATATGGGTAAAGGCGGCACAAACTTTTAAACGGCTGAAAATGCCAAAAACCAAGCTTTGGGACTTGCCCACCCAACCCTGTTTTTGCTACGCTTTGATTACGGCAAGCCGACGTCCCCCGGCTTGCTCCCGGCTCCGCCGTTTGTTGCAGAGGCGGCGGGGCCGGGTTTTTCACTTACTTTATTTCCCAAGAGTTTCCGCAATTCTGGCAAAGGCAAATCTTTTGATTTTTTACAACGGTCTTTTCGCCACCTTTGCTTTTCTTCCACACGAGATTAGACATGCCAAGGGTTGATACCGCCATCAAGCCGCGAGCAGCATTGTTGATATGGCCTCCGATGCCGTTCCCGTGCTTTTTGGTTTTACTTGACACTTGCTCCATAGAAATTGTTACATTTTCGCTTCCGCAATTAGGGCAAACCATAGTGAAGCTCCTTTCATTCTTTTATATGCGTATATGTAAATATTCAATATGCGCGGGCAACCGTCATGCCCCCATATCTTGCGGTTGCAAAATCATGGTGGTGTGCTATAATAATCGAACAGACGTTCTATTCGCAAATGATGAACGGAGGATACATAGATGTTGGATTTACCGGCAAACTGTGATATAATGGCAACAGAACAGCTTGAAGAAATTCGCAACAAACTGATGCATGCCGTACTGCTTTTGCCGCAAGAGGAACAGGTAGAATTGCTGCGAATGATTAAAGGAGGAAACGATGGTGTATAATCAATTGTGGTATGAAAATCCCAACGTCCTTAAAGCCGTAAACGCGTGTCTCAACGTATTGGAAGCGTCTGGCATTTCGGCGGAATGCGCTACGCTTGTTCCGGGCTGTTTGGCGGAGGCTATTAAATGCAGCAATTATGAAACGCTAAAGCAAGGGGCATTCAAGAGCGCTCCCATTTCTGTAACCGCCAATAATGACGGCGGGTACAGTATTATGCCTGAAAGCCTGCAATGTATTGATCTACTATGGCCGAAGTGATACCCTTTGCCACCGTTTCAATTACCGATAGAGATATTGACTTCAAGGATTTTAAAACAGCGTTTGTTTTTGCCCAGCTTTCTTTTCCCCCGATGTTTGCGATAAAGTCATGGCCTTTTGGCGTGATGTGATAAATTGTATTCAAGTAAAAGTATCCAAACATTTCGCTTGTTGCAAAGGAAAAATCTGTTTTTAAGTATCCGCTTTCTGAAAGCTGCACAATATGATATATGATCTCTTCTTTTGAATAGCTGTCAGGAAGCAAGCGCACCAAACAGGGAATGCTGACATAGCTAAATTTTCTTAGCCCATTTGGATTTTCAATCGCAGTTTCAACGGAAATACGATCTTCGACCAAAAGCATAATATCCCGCAAGCAATCTGGGTTCAGTTTCATTCCGTGCCCCTCTTGCTTTTCAGATACCCGATATACCGGCATACTTCCGCCAGTTCGGCGGGTGTCGCGTCCCGGATATAATCTAATATTTCCTGCGCTTCCGCGCTCACACCCTCGATCTTCGGATCGGGGGTTTCTTTTATGCTCTTATCTTCCGTTTTGCCCTGGAGCCATTCAACGGATACGTGATATTTTGCGGCAATTTCATGAAGTTTGTTTTTGTAAGAGAGACTTGTTCCTTTTATCCACATTGAAACAATATCTCCGCTGTCATATCCGATGCTTTGAGCAAAATCTTTTTTTGCCCCTCGCACTATTTTCCCATTTTCACCGCAAGGAAGCAGAGACAGAATTCGCTCAAGTACAACATCCACAATAAACAACCCCCGAAATTGTGCACTTATCCAAAACCGATGAAATTCGGTTAAGCTAATTGACAAACCGAATTTTGTGAGGTATCATATACCTAAGCCCACCGGAAAAGGGTACACGAAAACCAGCCCCCATAAAAGCGGCTTTTGCAATGTCTTTTGGCGATTTCATTGTAATACGCTTTCCGGGTCGTGTCAAGCGTGATTTCTCACATTCATGAGGTTTCGGCGGGTATTGAAAGGAGGATGCATGATTTGGCATTGAGAGAACTGCGAGAACGGTCCGGCCTGACCCGTGCACAGGTAGCGAAGAAACTGAATGTGGACTTGTCCTGTGTGACGCATTGGGAGCTGGGCGACTGGCGACCGGCACGGAAGTACCACAAGAAGCTGGCGAGGATGTACGGCGTGACGGTGGACGAACTGTTCAAGACCAGCAGTGAGCAATAACAGGAGGAAAAAGGATGAAGGAAATTAAGGTACGGATCACATTTACGGAACCCATTCTTGGCACAAGCCCTGCAAACCCAGACGTATATCGGGAGTTCATCGGTTCCAAATCCCCGGAGGCTTTAAGCGTTGAGGACGAAGTTGCCGCGCTGGGCGCTGATGCCGTGGCCGAGAAGGCCATGACGGTGTTTCCCCGGACGGAGGACGGCACCCCGTTTCTTTACGATTACCAGATCAAAGGCTTTTTCAAGGACACCTGCGGCGGTCTCCGCAAGGTAAAGGGCACGGCCAGCGAGAAGATCAAGGCCTACAAAAAGGAAATTGACAAGCTGATCTTCCCGGAGCCTCGTGTGATACCTTTGGAGTTCGACGGCCCCATGGGTGAGTGCCAGCGACCCCTGAGAGCGCAGACGGCGCAGGGCGAGCGCGTCAGCCTTGCCATGAGCGAGGAGATCCCCGCAGGCGCTACCTGCGAGTTCCGGGTGGTCTGCCTCTGCGACGATCATGAGAAGGCCGTCCGGGAATGGCTGGACTATGGCCGCTTTTCCGGCATCGGTCAGTGGCGCAACAGCGGCAAGGGCCGGTTCACCTGGGAGGAACTCCAGTAACGCAGCGGAAAAGCAGTGCCAAGCGTGGCAAAGCAACGGCATAGCATTGCATAGAGGCGCTATGGAAAGGCCACGGCTCGTTCCGCAAAGCAACGGGAGGGCTTAGAGGCGATAGGCGTCGCAAAGGAATAGACAGGTATTGAGCTGCAACGGCAATGCACAGATGCGCAAGGCAATGCAATGGAATAGTTCAGAACGGTACAGAATCGCAGCGGAATGGCGTAGCACAGCAATGCTTGACGTAGCAACGGAAATGCAGTGATTTGCTATGCAAAGGCAACGCACAGAGAAGCAATTCAGCGCAAAGCCAAGGAAGAGAAATGCAAGGAAAAGCGTAGGAAATGCTTAGATGAGAATAGCGGTGGAATAGCGAAGTTACGTATCGCTAAGAACAGCAAAGGAATGGTGAGGCGCGGCGCGGCAATGGAATTGAGTAGCGCAGCTAAGAAGTGTATGAGACGAAGTATAAAAAATGCCCCGTCCGGTGTTGCAGACCGGGCAGGGCGGCGGAACAAATCTTAGGCTCAGATATGTATCCTGTGGCTATTTTAGCACAGGGGAAAGGAAAAGGCAATGGCGAAGAAACGAAAAATCGAATACCGGGTGATCTGGGTGTCTCCGCCTGACCCGGTGAAGATCATGACGGAGTTCGGCAAGATCTGGTCGAGGGAGCATGGCCTTGAGTTTGACGGTGTTTACACCAAAGAGGGGGACATCAAACAATGAGCTGGAACCTGTTTTTTATGATCCTTGGCGTGGCCTACGCGTCCACTTGGGTATTCAAAATCGTTGATTTGATCGAAGGAGGGAACCCGCATGAGAAAGCATGACCGGCGCACCAGAGAGCAGCGGAAGGCGGACGCCTCTGCATGGATCGGCTTTATGAGTTTTCTGGCCCTGCTGCTGATCACCATTGCGTATATGGTGGTGAGCGCGCGATGAACAGAGCGAACCGGCATGAGCGCCATCCGCTGGATCTCTGCCCGGTGTGCGGCATGGACAGTGGTGAGCGTGTGCAGTCCACGGACGCACCGTTTAAGCACTATGTACGGTGTTCCACCTGCGGTGCTATCACAGCGGGTTACGCCCAGCAATCCAACGCCACGAAAGCGTGGCAGAGAGGGGATGCGTGGAAATGAAAAGAAAGGTTTACCCGGTGTGCGAAAAATGTTCAACCGTTATAAATCCGAAATTGCATGTGGACGTGGCTCCGGGATTCGTGGTCAACCGTGAAGTCTACTGCGCTCGATGCTTCAAGGATGATATGCAGGAGCAACTGGAATGGTTGCTGAAAGAGCTTGATAAAGACCCGGAGGCGGTTGCAGAAGCAATGGGTATTGGGGTTATTGATATCCCGGAGGACTGATATGACGCAGTGTGAAAAGATCCTGGCTTACTTGGATGAGCACGGAAGCATTACCACAATGGAGGGTATGAGCAAACTGCGCATCGCCAACTTTACGGCACGGATCTCCGATCTGCGGAAGGCTGGCGTTGATCTGACGAAGGAAACGGTCATCAAGAAGAACAAAGACGGCGAGACAATCGCCTATGGAGTTTACAGGAGGGCAAATGGGCAATAGCTGTTTATTCTACACACGGGCGACCGTGGATATCAATTTCCCGGAGGGGCATGTGTGCTGCGCACTGTGCCCTCTGCTGGAAACCTATTCCCGGCTCCAATGCCGGAGAACGGGCGAGTACCTGCTTGATTCAAAAGGGCGCGGGATGTATTGCCCGCTGATTACGGAGGAACATGAATGAATATCTTTGAAAGCATTACCGCGATCATGCAAGAGATCCCGGCGATTGGGAAGGAAAAGAAGAACCAGCAGCAGGGCTTCAAGTATCGCGGCATCGACGATGTAATGAACGCCTTGCAGCCGATCCTCTCTAAGCACAAGGTTTTCGTTGTGCCGGAGGTTATCGATCAGTCACGGGAGGACCGTGTGACCAACAAGGGCGGTACGCTGCTGTATTCCATGCTGAAAGTCAAATACACGTTCTACGCAGAGGACGGCACCAGTGTTTCGGCGGTGGTGATCGGCGAGGGCATGGACAGCGGAGACAAGGCCAGCAACAAGGCGATGGCGATTGCTATGAAGTATGCGTTCTTCCAGGTGTTCTGCATCCCCACTGAGGAAATGAAGGACCCTGATGCGGAAACGCCGGAGCCAAGCAGACCGAAAGAACCGGCGATCCCCACACGGCAGAAGCCGGGGTACAGACTTCCGCCGCAGGGCGATGCCACCGTTATCTGTGAGCGCTGCGGCGGTCAGGTGATGGATTATTTTGACGGCAGAGCCACGGTGAAGGCGGCACGTCTGGCGGCGAGAGCGAAGGAACTGTACGGCCATGCGCTGTGTGAGAAGTGCGTAGCCGAGACCAAGAAGTGCGTAGCCGAGGCCCAGGAGGCCAACGATGCAGCGGGTTAATGCCACGGCGTTTCGCTGGTCGATGGACAGCGCCGGGGACTGGCTGTGCATCCAGACCGGCAAGGCCCGTCAGGTGCTTGACAGTCTGAAAGAGGGCAAGGCATATGACGTGGAGATCAAGGAACACCGGGAGAAGCGGAGCCTCGATTCCAACGCCTACGCATGGCTGTTGATTGACCGGCTGGCTGAAAAGCTGCGGATTCCCAAAACGGAAATCTACCGACGGTATATCCGAGAAATCGGCGGGAACAACGAAACGGTGTGCGTGACAGAGGAAGCAGCGGACAAGCTGCAGAGCGGTTGGGAGCATAACGGGCTTGGCTGGCAGACAGATACCATGCCAAGCAAGCTCCCCGGCTGCGTCAGGGTGGTTTTGTACTACGGTTCCAGCACCTACGATACCGCGTAAATGTCACGGTTGATCGACCTGATCGTACAAGATTGCAGAGAGCAAGGTATTGAGACCCTGCCTCAGGAGAAGCTGGCGGGGATGATGGAGGAATGGGGCCGATGAGCAAGAGCATCATGCAAGACCGCCGGGAGTGTTACCTGACCAGCTTTACAGAGCGGTTGGCAAAGCACCACGTCTATGGCGGCGGCAGGCGGCAGCTATCCGAGAAATGGGGCTGCTGGGTGTATCTCCGTGCCGACTGGCATAACATGGCCGACTACGGCGTTCACGGCAAGAATGGCCACGAACTGGACTTGCGCTTGAAGCGCGAGTGCCAGCAGCGGTTTGAAGAACTGCATGGCCATGAGAAATTCATGGAAGTTTTCAAAAAAAATTATTTGGGGGAATGAATATGCTGAACAGAATTATTGTGATGGGCCGGATGACCCGTGACCCTGAATTGCGCCGCACCAACAGCGGCACGGCGGTCGCATCCTTCTCTCTGGCTGTTGACCGGGACTTCAAGTCCCAGTCCGGCGAGAAGGAAACGGACTTCATTGATGTGGTGGCATGGCGCAACACCGCTGAATTTGTAAGCAAGTATTTCTCTAAGGGCCGCATGGCTGTTGTGGAGGGCCGCTTGCAGCTGCGTGACTGGACCGACAAGGACGGCAATAAACGCCGCACCGCCGAGATCGTGGCTGACAGCGTGTACTTTGGCGATTCCAAGCGGGACGGCGGTGACGCGGTGCAGGTCGAACCGCAGGGCGGTTTCAGCGAGATCGAGGACGATGGGGACCTCCCGTTCTAAGGCGGTGGGCGAATGCCGAACAGGATCATCAAGGATAGCATCAGGACGAGCAAAAGCATCAACGCAATGTCGGACTTTCAGTTCCGATTGTGGGCGTACCTGATTACCTACGTTGATGATTATGGGCGCGGAAGCGCAGACCCGGAATTGCTCAAAGGCTTTGTATTCCCCCGCAGAAAAGGTGTGACTGAAGGAACGATCAGTAAGACGCTTGCAGAATTGGCGACCATAGGCTCTGTGATCCTCTATGAAGTTGACGGAGAACCGTACCTATGTTTTCCAAACTGGAGCGAACACCAGACGGTGAGGAACAAAGTAAGCAAATTCCCGGCGCCTGCTGACGGATTGACTACATCTGAAATCAATTGCAATCAATTGCAAGCAGGTGAAAGCAAATGCGCCCGTAATCCAATCCAGAATCCAGAATCCAGAATCCAGAATCCAGAAGAAGTAGGCGGCGAGCCGCAAACGGCATCCCCGCCGGTGGTTTCTATCCCCCTCAATGACGGCACTGAATATCCGGTGTCGCAGGAGCAATGCCAGGAATGGGCGGGCGTGTACCCTGCTGTCGACGTAATACAGCAGTTGCGGGAGATACGGGAATGGTGCCTGAATAACCCGGCGAAGCGGAAAACGGCGCGTGGTGTGCGCGGATTCATTACCCGCTGGCTGGCGAAAGAACAGGATCGCGGTGGCCGTAAGGGCGCAAAAGGCCCCGGCATAAAATGCGAGGACGCTTGGGGGTATGTGTGATGGCGGGAGATTTTAAGCTGGCCGAGCTGGTGCGCCCATGCCGGAGATGGAAGGCGGCAAGGACGCCGGATGTGACGTACCAGTCTCAACAGCTTTGTTGGAATTGCGCCAATGTATACGGCGGCTGCGAGTGGTCGGCGCGGTTTGAGCCGGTTCCCGGATGGGATGCGATAGCCACAACACGGACGGTCGGCGGGAAGTTTGTAGAGAAATCTTTCAGCGTCCGTGCCTGCCCCAAATTCAGGAGGGGATGATTGAAAAATGTTTGGAAATAAGCGCTTGAAAGCAGAAATAGTCCGGCTTAGTTACCGAGTGGCAGAGCTGGAAGAACGGCTTTGCCCATGCGAGCAGCATGACTGGAAACGCACCGGCGTTGATTACAGCTACGATGGAGCAGGCTGCTGCGATGCCATGTATAACTACAAGTGCGCAAGGTGCGGTAAAAAAATGCGCTCCTTCCAGCCGTACCTGGAATTGGATGGTGATCTGGGAAATGATGCGGATCGTGGTTGATATTTACGGCGAGGATACGCAGGGAACGAAGGAGGCGGTAGCGATGCTATTGGAGCCTCTGGGCCGCGTCCGGGTGGTGCAGGTCATCATTGACGGAAAGGAAGAAAAGCGATGAAGGTTGAATCTACCGGTCCCGTTCTTTACCCGATGGGGGTTTATACGTTTGCCTTTGCATGCGTACATTGTGCAAACAGACATTCAGACAAATGCTACCTGTGCAAGTGCGAGGGAAAGAGCGGATTTGAGCCGAAGAAAGAGGCGAACAATGAAAATTGAATTTACGGTTCCCGGTATTCCGGTGGGCAAGGGTCGCCCACGGTTTATGAAAAATGGTCACACCTACACCCCGCAGAAAACACGGAACTACGAGGACAAGGTGGTCCAGTGCTGGCAGTGCCAGAGCGGGGAGGGCTTTGCGGACGGCATCCCGCTCAGGGCCACCGTTACGGCGTTCTTCACGGTGCCAAAGAGCACATCGAAGAAGAAGGCCGCTGCGATGGACGGCACGTCCCACATTAAGCGCCCTGACGCCGACAATGTGGCGAAAGCCATTCTGGACGCGCTGAACGGCCACGCTTACAACGATGATAGCGCAATCGCAGTTTTGACGGTGTGGAAGTACCAGACAACCGGAGCCTCCCACGTGGAGGTCACCATTGAGGAGGAAAAGTAATGGATGCTGTGGAGTATTTGAAAACATTGGACAGAATGTGCCACTGTGAGTGCCTCAAATGCGAGTTTAGGAAAGTACGTAGCGGGATTGAAACCTGCCCTGTCTGGCAAAGAACCCACCCGGAGGAGGCCGTTGCCATTGTGGAGCAGTGGGCCGCAGAGCACCCCGTCAAAACCCGCCAGAGCGAGTTTCTAAAGCATTACCCCGGCGCGCAAATTACAATAGACGGGTTCCTCCATGCTTGCCCGATGGAAGTGTTCTCAGATACAGGCATTAACTGCGCTGCGCAAACTTGCTCTGAGTGTAGAAAGGCATTCTGGCTCGCGGAGGATGAGGAAGGAGAGCTACCATTTTTGAGAGATCAAGAACTCGTAAATGCCTTGAGATGCGTTTCAACAGCAGGCGGGCCAATGGGCGACTGCAAGAAATGCCCGTTTTACAAGACTGAGCCGGTCCCAGAAAATCTGGCGGGAAAAGTCAATTTGACGGAGTGGCCCTCCTGCGATGTTGACGCGGTGGGGCTTGCCGCCGCCGACCGGATTGAAGCGCAGGCGAAAGAGATTGACGCACTGCGGAACGAACTGTGCCTGAAATGCGGAAACTACACGCTGCCCATGAGGGGGCCTGTGATGGATGCCGGTGGAGGGAGACGCCATGAGGCGTGAGACATATCAGCGCGGGATTTCCGGAATCAAGTGGGGGATCTGGAATTGCCAAAAAAAGTGTTTCCAGTTCGACATTTGCGAAGATACGCCGATGCTGGCCATGGCACGGCTTTATCAGAAAATCGGCGATGACGCCAGAAAGTGGCGCTTTGAGCCGAGGCAGATGCCGAAGCCGACGAAGGAGGTGGAGTGATGCGTATGGAGCGGATTTGGGCGATGCCCAACAAATGGACGTTTGCCATCAAGCCCATTGACCGGCTGCTGCGGGAGGAGATGGGCAAGGGTGTTTGGGTTGACCCGTTCGCGGGGGTGAAATCACCGGCCACGATTACCAACGACCTGAATCCGGAGCGGCCCACGAATTACCACATGGACGCGCTGGCGTTCCTTAAAACCTTTGCAGATAACTCTGTGGACGGTGTGCTGTATGACCCGCCGTATTCTCAGAGACGGGTTCCGAGAATGTATGAGGGTACTCAAGCCGGACGGAGTTCTGATTTTTAAGTGGGCGGAAACACAGATCCCAGCTGCCGATGTCTGGAAAGCGATTGGGGAAAAACCTCTTTTCGGACACCACAGCGGGAAAAAATCGCAGACCTTTTGGGGCTGCTTTATGAAATTGGGAGGGGAATTATGAACGATCAAGACCTCGTAAATGCGCTGCGGGAGCACGCAGGATGGGCGCAGGCAAATGAGTGGGAAACGCCGATCACGCTGGGCGATGATCTGACAGAAGCCGCCGACCGGATTGAAGCGCAGGCGAAAGAAATTGAGAAACTGCGGGGGCAGGTGCCCCACTGGATCCCGGTGGAGGAGCGGCTGCCGGAGAATTTTCGGAAAGTGCTGTGTTGGGGTGAGTATTTCCGCTATGGAGACTTTAATGGAATGTTTGTAAATTACGCACTCGGATATCAAAACAACGGGAGCTGGGGCGGTGAAGTTGCCAATGGAACAAATGCTCGTGCTTTGGCGTGGATGCCGCTGCCGGAACCGCCGAAGGAGAAATAATGGAAAATGTTAATTGCCTGCGTTGCCACTTTAGGCATGAGGATAACGGGAACTGTACTGCGGTCGGCGGGTTCTGCACGGCGGTTCCGGCTGCCCACTGCCCGCTGCTGCGGGAATATTTGGACACGGAGCTGACACCGGAGGAAGTGTCTGAGCTGGTTAAAGACTGGAGCGACTTTTGCACGATTGTCGGAGAGTGCGGCGGTCTTGATCGAGTAAGAGCGCTGGCCGAGGCCAACAGAGACGGTCGGCTGGTGGTGCTGCCATTTACCAGTGGTCGCACTTTGCTATGCAAGGAAAACATCGACAGTCCGCGACTTATGAAGGATGTAGAGATTGCAATTCGCTATTGCAGCAGTTGCGGAATTGTGTTTCACATGGATTACAATGTATTCTGTGATCTGGTAAAACAGGGGAGAATTACTGTGGTAAGCGAAGAGGCGGAGAAAGCATTGGGGGCGAAGAAAGCATGAGTAAAGCTGTTATGTTGAGCATCCGCCCCAAGTGGGTGGAGAAGATCGCCAATGGCGAAAAAACCATCGAAGTCAGAAAGACGCGCCCGAAGCTGGAAATGCCGTTCAAATGCTACATCTACTGCACAAGAGACAAGCACCTTGCGTTTATGCAGAATCAGACAGGCACAAACCTGATCGCCTGCATGAACGCGGAAACGGCAATTCCGGTCGGAGGCTTCTTGGGGAATGGCAAGGTTATCGGGGAGTTTACCTGCGACCAAATCATAGACGCATGGTGGGACTATGTGCCGGATGCCATTACAAGAGAGGTTACGGGCGGCAATTTAGAAGCGCTGGACGGAACCGGCATGACGGACGAAGAACTATTCAGCTATGTCGGAGACAGCATGAGAGGCCACTGCTACGGCTGGCACATCTCCGACCTGCGCATTTATGATGCGCCGAAAGAATTGAGCGAGTTTACCGGATTACGCAATACGAGATTCGGCGCAGCGCCCTATGGCATCAAGTGCCCGCCCCAGAGCTGGTGCTATGTGGAGGAGGGCTGACAATGGCAAAATACATTGAGTTGGAAGTAGCTGTAAAAGCGTTTAATAATTTTGACGCTGGTAGGGCAGATAGTCCGCCTTGCACGCTTTTGACACCAGAGGAGTTCGCAGAATATCTTTATGAGCTTCCAACCGCCGATGTGGCCCCGGTGGTACATGGGCGGTGGATCTCATTCTTGGACGGTGACCACATCATGCCGGAACGATACTACCGATGCTCACGTTGCGGTAGAGTAGAGAGTAGATGTCAGCCGTATTGCCATTGTGGCGCGAAAATGGACGGAGGCGAAGAATAATGGCAAAGTATTTCAGAATTACAGAGATTGACGCTACTACTTTTGAGCGCATGACTGGCGACGAGCTTGATTGCCTACAAGTGGCACTGCTTGCGGATGATGGAAACGTGTATGTTGCTGTCGATGAAGATGGGCAAGATTACATTGATGTCGACCTTGAAATATTTGACGTGGACGGAGGTGCTGACAATGGGCGAATGCATTGAGCGTAGTGCGGCGATTAAGGCCGCGAAGCACGCGTGGGCAAAAGGGCTTGAGCCGTCGCAGTATATTGAGGCCCTGCCCGCCGCCGACGTGGCCCCGGTGCGGCATGCCGAATGGGTAGTCTGTGGTGATGGCGATAACGTTCCGTGGATGTGTAGCCATTGCGGAAAGACAACGGCTCACAAGTATAAGGTCATGTATGGGAAATACTGCCCCCACTGCTGGGCGATAATGGACGGAGGTGCTGACCATGAGGCTGGTTGATGCAGACAAAATCCGGTGGAAATCATATCCCAATGATTACGGGGAAACAAATGATGACTATGTGGAAAAATGCGACATTGACAATATGCCGACAGTTGATGCCGTGCCGGTAGTACGGTGCAAAAACTGTGCAACTGGTATGGTGGCCGACAACAATAAATACATAATCTGTTGTAGCCTTGGCGTTGGTATGGAGTTTGACGATTTCTGTTCCCACGGCAAAAGAAAGGACGGAGGTGCTGAATGAAGCTGAAAGACTGGTTGATTATAGCCTTTTGGACGCTGGTCATAGCCGCTGGCATTGCGTTTATCGTGTTTTATTTCAAAAGCATTCTGACCGCCGACATTCCACTGTGGCTGAAACTGTACTTGTTAAGGGGGAAGTAAGATGGCCAAACAATCTGGATACTTGCAACGGTGGGAGAACGAGACCAACCGGCTGCTTCAGGCAACGATGGTTATAACCTCGCAATATGACATTGATACACTGCAAATCGCGATCCACCAGACGGAGGGCTGGGGCTATGATCGCATTATGCGGCTCACCGAAGCATGGGCAGAGGTGAGAAAAGAATACAGGCCGGCGCTGGACTACAAAAACCCGGAGGCGGACGTCCGACAGGAGCACATGGCCCGGGTGCTGGCGGAGATCATCAGCGGGAAGGCAGAGCTGATCCGGTTCCCGGATCGGTATCCAAACGCGAAAAAGATCAAATACGGGAGGTAAGAAAATGTATAATTCAAACAATGGGAACGTGGACGTTGCACCAACTTGCAACTCGGCCTATGAGCCGGATTGTGTGAAGGAACCCCGATTAGTTGGGATGAAAGAATCACTTTTAGCCCTGCATGACCGTAATGAAAAAATGCGTGCGCTAATCTGTGAAATTCGAAGTGGGCTGTTTGGCCTTAACCCGCCGGAATGGAACATGCCTGAATGCAATTGCGCTCAAGATGTTACGAATGATTGCAATGCGATTTCCACGCAAAGCATTGAACTTCTAATGGACATCCTGCGAGGGCTAAACGGCGATTGATGGGAGGTGCCTATGCAGAAGGAAGATATATCGCTCCTGCGCATCTATGCGAAGAATGACATGAATTGCGTGAAAACAGCGAAGGAAATGGACATCCATCACAACAGCGGGATCTATCGGCTGGGCAAAATCAAGTCGGAAACCGGGCTGGATGCGCGGAAGTTCTGGGACTTGGTGATGCTGCTGGAAATGGAGGAATCATGAAACTTGGACAGGTGGTTCGGGCCAGATTTAAGTCCATACCTTCCCAGCTGGAACGGCAGCACCCGACGTATGAGCAGCTGTATCCGTTCCGGCGCGGAGAGGTAATTTACATCCACTCGAAGGTCCGGTTTGCCAGTGTGCGGACGGAAACGGCGGGCGGCCCCGTGGTAGAGAATTTTCGGCTATGTGAGGTGGCTATGTGAGTACATTCCCGGAACGGCTGCGCAAATTGAGAGAATCTGAGCGGCCTGCTAAAAGCATGAGAGTGAAAGCGGAGCTGATTGGGATCGGGCATGACACGTTGCGGAAGTACGAAACCGGGGAGAACGAACCGGCTCTCAGCCAATTGAAGCTGATAGCGAATCATTACCACGTCAGCTTGGATGAGCTTGTATGGGACGAGGGCGAGCGAGAGAGTAAACCTTTATAGTATCGCAAAAAAAATTGGTCTTTGCCCCCAATTCGGGGCAAGCGAATAAAAATATGTGTCAGAATGAGGGTGCGGGGTTATATCCGTATCCTCATTCCATCCATCCTTTCTTTCCTCCTGACCCCGGCGGATGCCGGGGATATGCAGACGTAGCTCAGTAGGCAGAGCACCGCACCAGGAGGTATGCGCTGGTTCAAGTCCAGCCGTCTGCACCATGGCGGGGAGCGTTTCGGGTGATGCGTCCTCGCTCCAAGAATATATAAGCTGCGGCCTGTAAAAGCAGCTCGTCTCCGGCAACTGGTACTTGCCCCTGATGCCCCGGTGCAATTCCGGTTGGGTATAGGACCCCTCGCACCTCTCAACGATGTGTCCCAGAGGGGACATTTGGACAAACTACGCTGCCGAAGTTCCAGCAGGTCACTGTGATTGCGCACGGTGGCAGCAGTTTTAGACGGCAGTACCGCAGTGGAGGGCAGAAAGGCAATCTGCCGCCCGGAGGCGAGACCGCAAATACTCGCATTGTTGGAGATGCCGGAGCGCCGACCGGCTCACTGCGGAGATATGCGGCATAGGTGCCCCGTAAGGGGAGACCACAGCGAGTGACGGGGACTTTCCCTGAAGCGCTAAAGCAGGGCAGGACTGCAATGCCGTACCATCCCGGCCAGCGGGCGAGGAAGCGTAAAAAGCTAAGTATCAGGCGGCTGGTATAATTGCCAAGTTCCTGATGGCTGGTAGGAAGACGCAGCGCAGCCGGGAGCCGATAAAAAAGATCTTGCGTACCATGTTTGGCTCGGGGAGAGCCGGACACGCAAGATGTGTATGCCCGTTAGGGCGGGTAAAGTCTGCTATGTAAGGCCAAGGGGCGGGGGCTGGTAGCAAAATAGGAGAAAGTCATGGCAAAAGGGGGAAACGCGTCTTTTATTGTGACTGCGTCAAGCGTAAAAAAGTTTTTGCGACAATCGGAGAAGCCAACGGCGTGTGAAAGATTGATGAGTAAGGCACGGTTGCATATTCCTGATTTTGACGATAAGCAAGTAAAGCGGCGAGGTGGTGACAATGGCTGCGAGACTGACAGACCGGCAGAAAAAGAAAATACTGGCGGACTATCTGGAAACGCAGTCAGTGAATGCTGCCGCGAAGAAGAATAAGGTCTCGTGGGACGCCGCGAACAAAGTCCTGAAAGAAGCGGGAGAAGTCGAGAAAAAACTGGAACAGAAAAAAGACCAGAACACAGCGGACATTCTCGCGTACATGGAAAGCCAGCGGGACATCGTATGCCAGATCATCGGCAAGGGGCTGGCAGTGCTGAATGACCCAGAGAAGCTGGCGGAGGCAACGCCAAGCCAGATCACAACGGCGATGGGGACGCTGATTGACAAGTGGGCGATGATCGGCGGAAGTCCTGCCGACACGGTGAAAGAAGACGCGCTCAGTCAGAGCCTAAAGGAAATGGCAAAGGAGCTTGAGAGCGATGATTAGCCCAAAGCAAGCAAAAATCCTCGCTTTCCCCTATTCCAAGTATGACGCGCTGATCTGTGACGGGGCCGTGCGTTCCGGCAAAACATCTATCATGATGTGGGCGTTTGTCCGATGGGCGATGGAGAATTTTAGCGGTCAGCGCTTCGGCGTGTGTGGCCGCACAGTGGATAGCTGCACCAAGAACATCATCGTGCCGTTCACAGCGATGAGTTTGGCAAAGGAACGCTATATCGTTCGCTGGCGGCGCGGTGACAAGGTAATGGAAGTGCGGCGCGGAGCCGTGACAAATTACTTTGAAGTGTTCGGCGGCAAGGACGAGGCGAGCTATACACTGATCCAAGGCCGAACACTGGCGGGTGTGTTGCTGGACGAGG
>ENA-ORTF01001069-ORTF01001069.1-human-gut-metagenome-genome-assembly--contig:-NODE-1069-length-33965-cov-3.014067_pt1 | contig 33965 bp, 33 predicted proteins | sample MGYA00241908_ERZ509180 | MGnify/ENA primary metagenome ERZ509180 (study PRJEB26280, sample SAMEA2338814) | human gut metagenome | biome: human gut; feature: human-associated habitat; material: faeces... | reverse complement strand
TAACATTCAACTGTTCATTTTCTTTTTGAAGTGCAGCCAATTGTTTCTTTTGATCCTGAATCTTATCAAACTGTCTATCTATTTGAGAATTTCTACAACTTATGGTTAATAACAACAAAAACAAACCGACAACAGTAACTGTCATTTTCAATTGTCTTTTACGTTGTTCACTTGAAATTTTTATTTGTTGTCTAGGTAAATCTTCAACAACTTTTAAAGCTTTTCTTTTAGGTCTTTGTTTAGTTTTTCTAGTATAATCTGGCTCAATCTTTCTAGGACTAGTTCCATATTGATACTTTGCCTGTGCCATAAGTTTTTTCACCTCTCTTTCCTTCCATTCTTGTCCTATTCTTTTTCAAAAATTCTAAGTTTTGCACTTTTGCTTCTACTATTTTCTTCCTGTTCCATCTTAGTTGCTACAATAGGTTTTCTAGTAATGACTTTTCCAAGTGATTCAGCTCCACATACACAATATGGTAAATCTGGTGGACAAGTACATTTACCTTTTGCCTCTAACATTGCATTTTTAACTGTTCTATCTTCCAAAGAATGAAATGTTATAATGCATAATCTTCCTTGTGGATTTAAACAGTCAATACAATCTTTTACTGTATTATATAATGGTTTTATTTCATCATTAACTTCAATTCTAATTGCTTGGAATGTCCTTTTTGCAGGATGTCCATCATTTTGTTTTGATTTTGGAATTGATTTTTCTATTATTTTCACAAGCTCATCTGTTGTTTCAATTTTTTTCTTTCTTCTTTCTATACAGATGTTTCTTGCTATATTTCTAGAAAATCTTTCTTCCCCATATTCATATATTATATTAGCCAAATGTTCTTCTTTATAGTTGTTTACAACTTCCATTGCTGTTAATCTTTGGCTTTTGTCCATTCTCATATCAAGTTCATTTGAACCTAAGTAACTAAATCCACGGTTTCTTTCATCTAATTGATATGACGATACACCTAAATCCAATAAAATTCCGTCAACTTTATCTATTTTTAGGCTTTCTAGTATTTCTTTTATATTGTCGTGATTTCCGTGCACATATTTTACATTTTCATATTCTGATAGATTTCATCAATTTTTTCTTCCGGTATTTTTGTGTCCAAGAAGATTTCAACGGCATATTTTGCCTGTGCAACGAGCATTTCCAGACCGCCTGCGGCACGAATCCCACGCTTTTCCGCCTCCAGAACAAGCTGGGTACGCAGGGGGTTATAGACAACATCCGCAACGCCTTCGAGCGCGGTGAAGCGGTCTAAATCAATGGGGCAGTCATCGGAGTTCGGATACATTCCGACAGGAGTGGTATTCACGATGATTTTTGCATCGGCATGATTTTTATAACATTCTGCATAGGTGACGGTTTCCGGATATTCCTTATAATATACGGTGATAATTTCGGATGCACCCAATTCTTCCAGAACGGCAATGACAGCCTTGGACGCGCCGCCCTTACCCAGAACCAATGCTTTTTTACCGGCAACATCAATACCGTTTTTCTGGAGCAGATAACGGAAACCGTAAAAATCCGTATTATAGCCGCAAAGCCTGCCGTTTCTGTTGACAACCGTATTGACTGCGCCGATTTTCTGCGCGCGGCTATCTACCTCATCCAGATAAGGGATAACCGTTTCCTTATAGGGAATGGTTACATTTAAGGCAGAAAACTGCTTTTCTCGCAGGAAAGCATCCAATTCATCTCTTGTTAAGGGAATCAGATCATAGGTATAATCCGCCAGCTGTTCATGAATGATTTTAGAAAAGCTGTGTCCCAGCTTTTCTCCGATTAGTCCGTATCTCATCAGAAAGTCACCTCGTATCTTTTGTATTTTCTATGGAACAATAGTTTCTCTCTATCTTAATGCAAATAAAGGATTTATGCAATCTCTTTTGCAAAAGAAAAGATTAAAGTTTTTGTAATATTTTTCATTGTATTTTTGTGGTACAATATAAAATAAAAACCAAATGGGAAAACAAAGGAATCAGGTGAAAAAATGAATCGATTTTTGAAAAAAATATGTACCGGCATTTTATGCGGTGTGCTTGGCGTGGTAAGCATCGGGGCGCAGGAGGCCTTTGCGGCAGATGCGAAGGAGATGCGTGCTGTCTGGATTTCAACGGTATACAGTGCGGACTATCCTTCTACAACGAATAATGCAGAAACGCAGAAGAATGAATTTATTCAGAAGCTGGAGCAGGCGCAGGCGTTGGGCTTGAATACGGTTGTGGTGCAGGTGCGCCCGAAGGGGGATGCGCTGTATCAGTCCGATCTGAATCCATGGAGCGCTGTGCTGACAGGAGCGCAGGGGACAAATCCCGGCTATGACCCGATGGCGTTCATGATTGCGGAAGCACACAAGCGCGGCATGGAATTTCACGCATGGATGAACCCTTATCGCATTACGACATCCGGAACGGATGTATCCGCACTTTCTGCGGACAACATGGCAAGAAAGCATCCGGACTGGATTCTGACCTACAACGGGGCAATGTATTATGACCCTGCGAATGAGGAGGTACAGCAGTATATCTGCGATACGGTAAAAGAGGTTGTGGGAAAATATGATGTGGATGCCATCCATTTTGATGATTATTTCTATCCTTCCAATTATCCCCTGCCTGAGGGCGAAACAAGGGAAGGCGCAGTGGCGCAGGAGCGCCGCGACAATGTGGATACGTTAATCAAAAAGGTATATCAGACGATTAAAAATACAAAAGCCTCTGTGGAATTCGGCATCAGCCCGATGGGAATCTGGAAAAACAGTACCTCTGACGAGGCAGGCTCTGCAACACGCGGCTCCGAAGGCTATTATACGGTTTATGGAGATGCGAAAAAATGGGTAGAAAAAGGCTGGGTAGATTACATTACACCGCAGATTTACTGGGAGCAGGGTAATGCCTATGCTGATTATGAGACACTGGTGAAATGGTGGAGCGACGTGGTTGAAGGGACTGACGTAAAGCTTTATATTGGACAGGGGATTTACAAGGATTCCGTTGCGAAGGAGATTGCACAGGAAATGCAGGTCAATGAAAAATACAACGTGAACGGCAGTATGTTCTTCAGTCTGCGGGATTTGCTGAATAACAGACAGGGCTGTGCGGATGCGGTGAAGGCATATTATCAGACAGCGACAAAACCGACAGAGCCTACAAAACCGACAGAACCGACCACCCCGACCGAACCGGAAGCACCTGTTACGATTGAAAAGAAATATGCCTACGCAGGCAGGGCAAAGGTAACGGTGAACGGCAAGGCGGTGGATTTCCAGACATACACGATTGACGATTATACCTATTTTAAGCTGCGCGATGTTGCAGGTGCGGTAAATGGGACAGCAAAGCAGTTTCAGACCTACTGGAATGAAGGCAAGCAGGCGATTGAGCTGTTCCGTGGTGTGCCGTATTCCTCCTCTGTGAGCGGCGCGGCAGGCAGATATGGCGATACCTATGGCACAACCTCTACTGCAAAGCTATACTGCGACGGGGAAAGAAAGAGTGTGAGTGCCTATACCATCAACGATTATACCTATTATAAGCTGCGCGATCTGGCGAAGCTGCTGGATATGGGCGTGACATGGGAGGAAGGCTCGGCTACCATCGGCATCAACACCGCAAAAAGCTATCAGTAAGCCAGTGACGGGTCGGAAGGAGAAAGAGATGTCCCTTTTTAAGAAATTGCAGGAAAAGAGAACGGCGGAGCGTGTGCGAAAATCCGAAAGAATGCAGGGCTTTACCATGCAGGCGGAATTGAGCGCGACCATCGTCAGTGTAAGGCTGTTGGACGGCACGGAAGCGGAAACGAGATTTCTGGTGGAATATGCCAACGGCGAGAAGAAGGAGGAAGCTGTTAAGAATGACAGTGAAAGATTTCAGGAGCTGAGCATGTATTTGGGCTAAAGGGAATTTCTTGTACGGCTTCGGAGCACTGCGAGGGAATTTTCTGAAAAAGCCTTGCAAACAAAGGAAAGAAGTGGTATAGTAATACAAAGTAATGATTATAAACGTTGGTGAAAAGAGTGGGTAGAACAACCCGCTCTTTGTTATTGTAGGGGGAAAGCCCTAATCAGATTTTTGTAAGACGGAAAAAGAAAAACGAAAAAGAGGTGTAAAAATGGCGAAACCAAACAATACAGAAGCAAAGGTGCTGCCCATTCTGGAGCCGATTATTGCAGAAAAGGGGCTGGAACTGGTGGATTTGGAATTTGTAAAGGAAGGCGTAAACTGGTATCTGCGTGTTTATATTGATAAGGACGGCGGCGTAAATATTGATGACTGCGAAGCGGTCAGCCGTGCGCTTGAGGTGAAGCTGGATGAAAAAGATCCCATCGAGCAGGCCTATATTTTGGAGGTAAGCTCCCCCGGTATCGACAGACCGCTGAAGAAGGATGCGGATTTTGTGAAATATCAGGGAGAAATCATTGATGTGAAGCTGTATAAGGCGCAGGACGGCAGCAAGCAGTATCAGGGCAGGCTGCTGGGATTGGAAGACGGCGTGCTTTCCATCGAGGAGGAAAACGGAAACGTAGTGAAATTTGAACAGAAGGATATCGCCAGCGTGAGATTGGCAGTTATTTTTTAAGCTAAGGGAGGAATTTGGAAAATGGACAGTAAAGAATTTTTGGATGCGCTGAATCTGGTTGCAAAGGAAAAGGGTATTGATAAGGAAGTTGTATTTGAGGCAATCGAGGCATCCCTGGTTTCTGCATGCAAGAAAAACTTCGGCACAAGCCAGAATATTAAGGTGGTTATCGACAGAGAATCCGGCAATGTTGCCTGCTATGCGCAGAAAACCGTTGCAAGCCCTGTGGAAGATCCGCAGCTGGAAATCTCTCTGGAAATGGCAAGAGTGCTGAACCCCAACTATGTGGTTGGCGATGTGGTGGATCTGGAGGTAACACCGAAGGACTTCGGCAGAATTTCCGCACAGACCGCAAAGCAGGTGGTGGTACAGAAATTCCGCGAGGCAGAAAGAGAAATTCTCTTTAACCAGTACATTACAAAGGAAAGAGAGGTTGTAACTGCCATCGTACAGAGAAAGGAACGCAGAAATGTTATCGTGCAGATGGGCAAGATTGATGCGATTCTTTCCGCAAACGAACAGATTCCCGGCGAACAGTATAACTTTATGGATCGCATCAAGGTATATGTACTGGAGGTAAAGCAGACCACAAAGGGCCCTCAGATTTTTGTTTCTAGAACACATCCTGAGTTGGTAAAGCGTCTGTTTGAACAGGAGGTGCCCGAAGTACATGACGGTACAGTGGAAATCAAGAGCATTGCAAGAGAAGCCGGAAGCAGAACAAAGATTGCCGTTTATTCCAAGAATGAAAACGTGGATGCACTGGGTGCCTGTGTTGGGCAGAATGGCTACCGTGTCAATGTAATCGTAAGCGAGCTGGGCGGCGAAAAGATTGATGTGATCAACTGGAGCGAGGACCCCAAGGAATTTATTGCGGCGGCACTCAGCCCCTCTAAGGTTCTGGAGGTTGCGCTGAACGAAGCAGAGCAGAGCGCGAAAATCGTAGTGCCCGACCATCAGCTTTCTCTGGCAATCGGCAAGGAAGGGCAGAATGCAAGACTTTCCGCAAAGCTGACAGGCTGGAGAATCGATATCAAGAGTGAAACACAGGCAAGAGAAACAAACTTCTTAGCAGAAGACCCCGTAACGGAAGAAGCGGCGGAGGAAACAACGGCAGAAGAAACAGTAGATGAGGCTGTAGAAGAAGCAGCAGAGGAAGATGTAACAGCGACAGAGGAAACGGCAGAAGGCGAAGCAGAAGCGTAAGAGGGAGGAGAGTATATGAAGCAAAGAAAAGTACCTCTCAGAAAATGTACCGGCTGTCAGGAAATGAAAAATAAAAAGGAACTGATTCGCATTGTACGAAATGATGCAGGCGAATTTGCCTTAGACCGTACGGGAAAGCTGCCCGGACGCGGTGCATATATCTGTCCCAATGCGGAATGTCTGGCGAAGGCGCAGAAATCCAAGGGGCTGGAGCGCTCCTTTAAGGTGGCTGTGCCGAAGGAAGTGTATGAGCAGCTGCTTCAAGAATTGGAGAAACAGACCAATGAATAAATTTTTTTCCCTTCTGGGGCTTTGCAAGCGGGCGGGAAAGCTTGTTGCAGGCGAGGTGGCCGCAGAACAGGCGGTGCGCAAAAAACAGGCATTTCTGCTCATTTTAGCGCAGGATGCATCGAAGAATACAAAAAAGAAATTTACAAATTCCGCAGTGTATTATGAACTGCCCTTGGCAGAAATCGGAACCAAGGAAGAACTGGGCAGAGCCATTGGCGCAGAAATGCGCTCCATTATTGCGATTACAGAAAAGGGCTTTGCAAAAAAACTGAAAGAGCTTGCGGATGATAATATAGAGAATAGAACGAAGGTCGGTGAAGGCTGATTTTCGAGAAAGACGAGGTGTTGTGGAATGTCCAAAATCAGAATTTATGAACTGGCAAAGCAGCTTGGCGTTGCCAATAAAGACTTAGTAGCAAAAATCAACAGCATCGGCATTGAAGCAAAAAGCCACATGGCAATGCTGACAGAGGAAGAAGCCGCAAAGGTGACGGCGTTATATCAGCCGAAGAAGGAAGAACCCAAAAAGGATGCACCGAAAAAGGATGCACCCAAGCAGAACCAGCCCAAGCAGAACCAGCAGAAGCAGGATGGGCAGAGAAAGGAAAATGACCGCAGACAGGACGGCAACAGACCTGCGCAGAAAAAGGACAACAGAAACGAAGGCAGAAGCAACGAAAACAGAAACGAAAGCAAGCAGGGCAAGGGCAATAATAACAACAATAACAATAATAATAACAAGCAGGGCGGTCAGAATAACAAGGGCGCACAGCAGCAGGGCAAGAAGGACAACAATAAAGGCAAGGACAAAAAAGACAAAAAGGGCAACAAGAACGGTCAGAAGGTAAGAGAAAACCCCATGGAGCGCAGAAGACGTGAAATGGAGGAGGAAGCAGCACTGATGGCAGAGCTGGCGGCACTGGAGGCGGAGGAAGCAAACGCAGATCCCGTTATCAAATATATTCCCGAAAGCATTACCGTAAAGGATCTGGCTGAGGTTCTGGGCAAAAAAGGCTCCGATCTGGTTATGAATCTGATGAAAAAGGGCAAAATGCTTGCCATCAATGCAACATTGGATTTTGATACCGCGGCTTCCATCGCAGAGGAATACAACGTGATTCTGGAGCAGGAGGAAGAAAAGGATATCATGGAGGAAGCCTTTGGCGCAGAGGAGGAAGAGGATGAATCCAAGCTGGAGGAAAGACCGCCCGTTGTTGTTGTAATGGGGCATGTTGACCACGGCAAAACCTCTCTGCTGGATGCCATCCGTCATTCCAGCGTAACAAAGGGCGAAGCAGGCGGCATTACACAGCATATCGGTGCATACACCGTTCAGATTGACGGCAAGCCCATTACCTTCCTGGACACACCCGGTCACGAGGCATTTACGGCAATGCGTATGCGCGGCGCGCAGATTACAGATATCGCGATTCTGGTTGTTGCGGCGGATGACGGTGTAATGCCCCAGACAGTAGAAGCAATCAACCATGCGAAGGCAGCAGGCGTTGAAATTATTGTTGCCATCAACAAGATGGATAAGCCCTCCGCAAACCCCGACCGCGTAAAGCAGGAACTGACAGAATACGGTCTTCTGGCAGAGGACTGGGGTGGTACAACCGTTTGTGTTCCTGTATCTGCACACACAAAGGAAGGCATTGATAACCTACTGGAAATGATTATTCTGACAGCAGAAATGAAGGAGCTGAAGGCAAACCCCAACAAGAAGGCAAGAGGTGCTATCATCGAAGCACAGCTGGATAAGGGACGCGGCCCTGTTGCAACCGTACTGGTACAGAGCGGCACCCTGCGTGTGGGCGATCCTGTGGTTGCAGGCCCTGCATACGGGAGAATCAGAGCGATGACAGATGATAAGGGCAGACGCGTGAAATCCGCAGGCCCCTCCACTCCTGTTGAGATTCTGGGGCTTTCTGAGGTTCCTGCAGCAGGTGACAGCTTCTATGTAGCGGCAAACGAAAAGCAGGCAAGACAGCTTGCGGAAAGCGTTATCGCAAAGAACAGAGAAACACTCATTAGCCAGACACCCCAGAAGGTATCTCTGGATGACCTGTTCAACCAGATTCAGAGTGGGAACATGAAGGAGCTGGGGATTATTGTAAAGGCGGACGTACAGGGCTCTGTAGAGGCAGTACGTCAGTCTCTGGAAAAGCTGACAAACGAGGAGGTACGCGTGCGCGTGATCCATGGCGGCGTTGGTGCGGTTACGGAAAGCGACGTGCTTCTGGCATCCGCATCCAATGCGATTATTATCGGCTTCAACGTGCGTCCTGAGCCTGCGGCAAAGGCATTTGCGGATGAGGAAAAGGTGGATATCCGTCTGTATCGTGTTATCTATAACGCAATCGAGGATATTCAGGCTGCCATGAAGGGTATGCTTGACCCCATTTACGAAGAAAAGGTTCTGGGTCATGCAGAGGTACGCCAGATCTTTAAGGCATCCGGCGTTGGTACGATTGCCGGCAGCTATGTAAAGGATGGTAAATTCGTGCGAAATTGTCAGGTTCGTATCGTGCGTGACGGTATCGTTGTGTATGAAGGCGATCTGGAAAGCCTGAGACGCTTCAAGGATGACGTAAAAGAGGTTGCAGCAGGCTATGAATGTGGTCTGGTGTTCAAGAAATTCAATGACGTGAAGGAGGGCGACTGGATCGAAGCCTTCACCATGGTAGAGGTACCTCGCTAATTTTGAAATAAAAGGTGAGAGATTATGAAAACAAATAACAGACTTTCTCGCATCAATGACGAGATTATGAAGGAGCTTTCCCAGATTATTCGGGCAGAGCTGAAGGACCCTCGCATTGGTGTGATGACAAGCGTGATCCGTGTGGAAACGACGCAGGATTTGAAATACTGCAAGGTTTATGTTTCTGTACTGGGTGACGAAAAGGATAAGGAAAATGTAATGAAGGGGCTGCAGAACGCAGGCGGCTTTATTCGCCGGCTGATTGCGCAGAGAATTAACCTGCGCTATACCCCTGAGCTGCGCTTTAAGCTGGACGAATCCGCAGAATATGCCATCCACATGGATGAATTGTTCAGCAAAATTGATAAGGAACGCAAGGAAAGAGATGCAGAATGAAAAAAGCAAATAACTCTTTTGATGAAATCATGGAATGGGTTCTGTCGGCGGAAACGATTGCGCTGGCAGGACACACCAACCCCGATGGGGATGCCATCGGCGCATGTCTGGCACTCGGCGGCGCACTGGAAAAGGCAGGGAAGCAGGTGCAGGTCATTCTGGAAAAATACGCGGATAAATATCAGCTGATTCCAAACGGACATCTGGTCTGTGCGGCGGAGGATGCAACGCTTCCTGAGCTGTTTTTCGCACTGGACTGCGGTGACGAGGGACGCTTGGGGGATGCGGCGGAAATTTTCCAAAAAGCAGCGAAGAAAATCAATATTGACCACCACGAAAGCAACACCTATTTCGCAGAGCTGAATTATGTGGCGGCGAAGGCCTCCTCGACCAGTGAGATTGTGTTTCAGCTTTTGGAAAACAGACTGCCCATGACGGCGGCAGAGGCGGCTGGGCTTTATGCCGGACTGATTTATGACACAGGCGGCTTCCGTCATTCCTCTACATCTCCTGAAACCATGCAGATTGCAGGGGCCCTAATGGGGTACGGGATTCCCTTTACGGAGATTTATAACCGCTTTTTCGACAGCCGCAGCTTTTCGGAATTAAAGCTGATGGGCAGAGCCCTGAGCAATGCAGAGCTGCTGTTTGGCGGCGATGTGGTCTGCTCTCAGATTACGGCGGCGGAGATTGCGGAGCTGGGCGGCAGCAGCAAGGAGCTGGATGCCATCATCAATTATCTGAAGGGCGTATTGGGCGCAAAGGTGGCCTGCTTCTTCTATGAAAAGACGGAAACGGATGTAAAGGGCAGCTTCCGCGGCAATGACGGCTATGATGTATGCGCATTGGCGCAGAAATTCGGTGGCGGCGGTCATGTGAAGGCGGCAGGCTGTACCATTTCCGCACCCATTGCCAAAGCCAAGGAAATGGTTCTGGCAGAGGTGGAAAAAATGCTGTAAAAAAGAATTTAAGGAGGTACTGTTTTTTGGACGGTATTTTCAATATTTACAAAGAAAAGGGATTCACCTCCCATGATGTGGTTGCGATTGTTCGCAGAACCATTCACATGAAAAAGGTGGGGCATACCGGCACGCTTGACCCCGATGCGGAGGGCGTTCTGCCGGTTTGCGTGGGCAAGGCAACCAAGCTTTCGGATGTCATCATGGATGGCAGAAAAAGCTACCGCGCCATGCTCCGCTTAGGCGTGACCACAACGACGGAGGACGCTTCGGGCGAGGTTCTGGAGACGAAGGCGGTTGTGTTTGATGAGGGAAAAATCCGCGCGGCTGTGGCAGCCTTTATCGGCAGACTGGAGCAGGTGCCGCCGATGTATTCCGCGGTGAAGGTGAATGGGGAAAAGCTGTATGAGCTTGCCAGAGAGGGTAAGGAGATTGCACGAAAGGCACGCACCATTGAGGTGTATGATATTCGGATTCGCAGGTTCCTGCCGCCCGACAGAGTGGAGATGGACATTGACTGCTCGAAGGGGACATATATCCGCACGCTTTGCGCCGATATCGGCAAGGCACTGGGCTGTGGCGGACACATGGCGGAATTGCTGCGGACAGCAACAGGCAGCTTTTCTCTGGAAAACGCCATCAAGCTGGATGATTTGAAGGCACTGGCGGAGCAGGAGAGAGCAGAGGATGCCCTGCTGACGATGCAGGAGGCGCTGAGAGACTTTCCCGTGATAAAAATTGCGGAGGGCTCGACCAAGCTGCTCTATAACGGCGGAAAAATACAGGAAAAATATTTTACAAAGCAGCCGAAGGCATTGCAGGAGGATGAAATCGCAGCGGTTTACGATTTTGAGAATCACCTTGTTGGGCTGTATACACTGAAAAAAGAAGAAACGAATTTTTACATCAAACCGTTTAAAATGCTGGTATAAAGCAAGGATTTTTATACTTGTAAAAGGAGTAAAAAAATGGAACATATTACTGACACGCGAATTGAGCAGAGCGAGCCGACGGCTGTGACTCTGGGGAACTTTGATGGTCTGCATCAGGGGCATCGTTCGCTGATCAATCTGACAAAACAATTTGCGGAGGAGGAGGGGCTGAAAAGCGTGGTGTTTACCTTCTCTCCCCACCCGATGTTTGTCTTTCAAAGAAAAGAAGATTTTGCCTTAATCGTTGACCCTTCGGAAAAGAAATTCCAGATGGAGCAGATGGGCATTGATATTTATATTGAATATCCCTTTGATATGAACTTTGCGGCAATGGACCCTGAGGACTTTGCAGTGAAGCTGATTTTTGAAAAGCTGAAATGCCAGGTGCTGGTGGTCGGGGAGGATTACCGCTTTGGCAAGGGCGCGGCAGGCAATTATGAAATGCTGAAGCGCCTTGGTGCAGAACGCGGCATTAAGGTTATCGGTGTGCCGAAGGTGCTGCATGGGGATGAGAGAGTCAGCTCCTCCCGTATCCGCAGATGCCTTCTGGAAAAGAATCTGGAAGAAGCAAACCAGATGCTGACGGTGCCTTATTTTATCCTTGGTACAGTAAAGGAAGGGAAAAAGCTGGGCAGAACCATCGGCTTCCCTACGGTAAATATCGAGGCGCATCCGCTCAAGCTGTTCCCGCCCAATGGTGTCTATGCAACAAAGACATTGTATAAGGGGAAATATTATTACGGTGTGACCAATATCGGCAAAAACCCCACCGTAAACGGCACAGTGAAGATTGTGGAAACGTATTTACTGGATTTCAATGAAATGATTTACGGCGAACAGCTACAGACATTTTTCTATAAATTCCTGCGCAGTGAACAGAAATTTCCCAGCGTGGAGGAGCTGCAAAGGCAAATTGCGATCAATGCGGAGCAGGCGAGAGCCTATTTTCACTCTGCGGAGTATGCACATTGGAGAAGCGAGCAGGAAAAATAAAGGCGTGAAAATCGAAAAAAAGCCTGCTTTTCTTGGGAAACTTGCGTAATTTCCTTGAATTTTCCTTGCAAAGATGGGCTTCGTATGGTAAGATACTAATGTTGTAAAACCGAGACTCAGTTTCCGGACACTCCGACCATTACTTAGTCTTTGGGGATACAGAAATAAAAAAACATAAGGTTTTTAAGGAGGAAAACAACAATGGCAGCAACAATTAACAAACAGGAAATCATCGCAAAATACGGCAGAACACCTAACGACACAGGTTCTCCCGAAGTTCAGATCGCACTGCTGACAGCAAGAATCTCTCTGCTGACAGACCACCTGAAAATGCACAAGAAGGATCACCACTCCAGACGTGGTCTGCTGAAAATGGTTGGTCAGAGAAGAGGTCTGCTGAACTACCTGAAGGAAATCGATATCGAAAGATACCGTGCAATCATTGCAGAACTGGGTCTGAGAAAGTAATTTACAGATGCCAGAAAAAGGGAGGAGCCAATCCTCCCTTTCTTTTTAAAAAGCAAGAAACGAGTAGGAGGCACTATAGATTTCCAACTTTTTTTGCAAGAAGGGACAGGCTTGCAGGCGAAGTTGAAGATCTATGGTGCGAAAAAACGACATTCAAGAAAAGGAGAATGATTATGTTTAGAAGCTATTCCATGGAACTGGCAGGCAGAACACTGACAGCTGAAATCGGCAGAGTGGCAGAGCAGGCAAACGGCGCATGCCTGATGCGTTACGGTGATACAACCGTTCTGGTAACTGCAACTGCATCCGATAAGCCCAGAGAAGGGATTGATTTCTTCCCTTTGAGCATTGATTACGAAGAAAGACTGTATTCCGTTGGTAAAATTCCCGGCGGCTTTATCAAAAGAGAGGGCAGACCCTCCGAAAAGGCGGTTCTGACAGCAAGATGTATCGACAGACCTCTGCGTCCTCTGTTCCCTAAGGATTACAGAAATGACGTTGCTATCGTTGCAACGGTTATGTCCGTAGATCAGGACTGCGCACCTGAGGTGCTGGCAATGATTGGTGCTTCTCTGGCACTGAACATTTCCGATATTCCCTTTACAGATCCCGTATCCTCTGTCAATATCGGCTACTGTGACGGCGCACTGGTGGTAAACCCCACAGCGGCACAGAGAGAAACAACCAGACTGAATCTGACCGTTTCCTCCAAGGAGGATAAGGTTATGATGATTGAAGCAGGCGCGGATGAAATTCCCGATGCACTGATGATGGAGGCTATTCATCTTGCATTTGATACCAACCTGCAGGTTGTGAAATTCATTCAGGAAATCACAGCAAAAGAGGGTAAGGAAAAAGCACCCTACACAGAATATGTAATTCCCGAAGACGCATATCAGCTGGTAACCGGCTTTATCACAGACGCAAGAATGGAGGATGCCGTTTTTGCGGAGCTGAAGCAGGACAGAGATGCAAAGATTAAGGCGCTGACCGAGGAGGTTACAGAAGCCCTGACAGAGCAGCTGACAGCAATGGTTGGCGAAGAAACGGATATCGACGCACTGATTGGCGATATTATTTATAAATTCCAGAAAATGACGGTAAGAAGAATGATTCTGAGAGACCACAAGCGCCCCGACGGTCGTGGCATTGAAGAAATCAGAAAGCTGTCCGCAGAGGTAGACGTTCTGCCTCGTGTGCATGGCTCCGCACTGTTCTCCAGAGGACAGACACAGGCACTGACCGTAACCACATTGGGGGCAATCAGCGAAGGACAGAGATTGGATGGTCTGGATACAAACGAAACAGGCAAGAGATACATCCATCACTATAACTTCCCCGGCTTCTCCGTAGGCGAAGCAAAAACCTCCAGAGGTCCCGGCAGACGTGAAATCGGCCATGGCGCACTGGGCGAAAGAGCATTGCTGCCCGTTATCCCCAGTGAGGAGGAATTCCCTTATGCAATCCGTCTGGTTTCCGATATTTTAAGCTCCAACGGTTCTACCTCTCAGGCATCCATCTGCGGCTCTACACTGTCCCTGATGGCGGCAGGTGTTCCTATCAAACGCCCCGTTGCAGGTATTTCCGTAGGTCTGGTAACAGGTGAAAATGATGATGATTTCATCGAAATCACAGATATTCAGGGCGTAGAGGACTTCTTCGGCGATATGGACTTTAAGGTTGCAGGCACAAGCGAGGGTATCACAGCTATCCAGATGGATATGAAGATTCATGGCTTGACCTTCCCGATGATTGAGCAGGCATTTGCGCAGACAGGCAGAGCAAGAGATTACATTCTGAATGAGGTTATGCTGAAGGCAATCGCAGAGCCCAGAAAAGAGCTTTCTCCTTATGCACCGAAGATTGCACAGATGCAGATTGATGTGGAAAAAATTGCTGAGGTTATCGGCGCAAGAGGTAAGGTTATCAAGAAGATTGTGGAGGAATCCGGCTGTGAAATTGATACAGAGGATGACGGCACCATCTACATCAAGGGCATTGATCCCGCAGGTATCCAGATGGCAAAGGATATGATTACCGCAATCGTTTCCGATCCCGAACCCGGCACGATTTATCAGGGTACTATCACAAGACTGATGACCTTCGGCGCATTTGTTGAAATCGCACCCGGCAAGGAAGGGTTGATTCATATTTCCAAGATTTCCAACAAGCGTGTGGCAAAGGTTGAGGACGTTCTGGCTGTTGGCGATAAGGTTTCCGTGAAGCTGATGGAAATTGACAAGCAGGGCAGACTGAACTTCTCCATGAAGGATGCCATGGAAGCAGAAGAAAACAAATAAGATTTGAAATAAAATAGCAGTAAAACGCAGGCAGGGGCTGTTTGCAGGTGTAAGCCTGTAAACCTCCTGCCTTTTTGTCAGGCGCAGAGAGAAATTTTATCGGAAAGAGGATGGAAAAGACTGCATAAAAACAGAAATTTTTCTCATGATAGAAACAGAAAGCTGATTTAGGAGAGATGGTATGGTTACAATCAGAACACTGGACAACGGCATAAGGGTCGCACTGGAATCCATTTCCTATGTCCGCAGCATTTCCTTCGGGATTTGGGTGAAAAACGGCTCCCGAAATGAACTGCCGCAGGAAAACGGTGTGTCGCATTATATTGAGCATATGATGTTCAAGGGGACGAAAAGCCGCACGGCAAGGCAGATTGCGGAGGAAATGGATGCGCTCGGCGGGCAGATTAACGCATATACCACGAAGGAATATACCTGCTATCATACCCGTGTGCTGGATAAGCATATTGACCGCGCACTGGATGTGATGAGTGATATGCTGCTGCATCCCTTGATTGCACAGGAGGAGGTGCAGAAGGAGCGCAATGTCATTACAGAGGAAATTTATATGTACGACGATGCGCCGGAGGAGCTGGTGCATGATGCCTTGCAGGATGCCATCTGGCGTGATACCTCCCTGGGGATGCCGATTCTGGGGACGGAGGAAACAATTGCTGCCTTTGATGCGGATTTCATTCGGGCGTATTATGAACGGAATTATCATCAGGAAAATATCGTGCTTTCTGTGGCAGGAAATTTCGAGGAGGAGGAAATGCTTGGGAAGCTGAATGAAAAGCTGGGCGGATGGAAACGGGAAACGCCCTTTGTGCAGCATGATACCCATGCGGCGTATCAGATTTCCTGTGTGGAGAAGGAAAAGGACATTGAGCAGGTGCATGTCTGTCTTGCTTTTCCCGGACTGACCAGAGAGCATCCGCAGAAATATGCACTGGCAATTTTCAATACGCTTTTCGGCGGCGGCATGAGCTCGCGCCTGTTTCAGAAAATTCGAGAGGAAAACGGGCTGACCTATTCCATCTACAGCTATACGACTGCCTTTGCGGATACGGGTGTTTTCACGATTTGCGCGAGCATGAACCCCAATCAGACGGAGCGGGTGTTTGAGCTGATTGCAGAGGAGCTGAAGGAAGTGACGGCGGAAGCCTTCCCGGAACAGCTGATTGCGGTGACGAAGGAGCAGATGATTTCCAATTTCATCATCGGGACGGAAAGCACGCTGAACCGCATGACGGCGGCAGGCGCTTCCCTGCTGCTGCGCGGAGAGGTGCAGGAAACAGAGGAAGTGATTGCAAAAATCGAGGCGGTGACGGCGGCGGATGTGCTTGCGACGGCGAGAGCAGTGCTCGACACTGAGAAAATCAGCTATTCCGCAGTGGGCAACCTGAAGGGGAATGACTTCGGCGCACTGGTGGAAAAGTTTTTTAAATAAAAAAGGCACTCCTTAGAAATACTATAGATACGGATTTATCCCGAATTTTTTGTATTAAGGAGGAATTATCATGAAAGCAACAAATATGATTGCGCTGACCTTAGTGGTTATCGGTGCGCTGAACTGGGGATTGATTGGATTTTTCGGCTTCGATTTAGTCACAACCCTGTTCCATGGAAGCCTGTTCTGGCTGGCAAGAGTGATTTTTGCGCTGGTCGGCTTGTCCGGTCTGTGGTGCCTGACGCTGTATCATAATGTTGGGCAGGAGCCACAGATGAAAATGACAAAGCAATAAAAGCAACAAAGGAAAAAGCGGGCGTTTTTGCCCGCGTTACATACAAAAGGGAAAGAAGAAAAGGAGTGAAGGAATATGCGTTTTACAAAAATGCAGGGCTGCGGGAATGACTATATTTACATAAACTGTTTTGCAGAAAAGGTGGAGAATCCCGAAAAGCTGGCAATTGCCATGAGTGAGCGCCATTTTGGGGTTGGCTCGGACGGATTGGTTCTGATTATGCCTTCCGAGGCTGCGGATTTTCGCATGAGAATGTTTAATCTGGATGGCTCGGAGGGGAAAATGTGCGGCAACGCTTCTCGTTGTGTCGGCAAATATGTTTACGAAAGAGGACTGACGGAGAAAACAACGGTGGAACTGGAAACATTGGGCGGCATCAAGATTTTGCAGCTGCATGTAAAGGATGGCATTGTGGAAAGCGTAACTGTGGATATGGGTGAGCCTGTGCTGGAGGCGGCAGAAATTCCCGTTCTGAGTGACAAGCATCCCGTTATCGGTGAAACAGTGGAAATTCTGGATCGGAAATTTGATTTTACCTGCGTTTCCATGGGAAATCCTCATGCGGTTACCTTTGTGGAAAATGTGATGGAATACCCCATTGAGAAATACGGCAGAGTATCCGAATTCCATCCCATTTTCCCCGACAGGGTGAATACGGAATTTGTGGAAATCGTGGATGACAGCCATGTGAAAATGCGTGTCTGGGAGCGTGGCAGCGGCGAAACATGGGCATGCGGCACAGGGGCGAGCGCAACGGCGGTAGCCTGTGTGCTGAACGGCAAAACAGACAGAAAAGTAGATGTAGAATTGATTGGCGGCACATTGACCATTGAATGGAATGCAGAGGACAACCATGTTTATATGACGGGGCCTGCGGAGTTTTCCTTCGATGGGGAATGGCTGCGGGAGGTATAAGATGGCGAAGGAGTTACACGAGCTGAATGAGCTTGAGGAGAGAGTCATTCTGGTTGCGGTGGAGATGGATGAGAGAAGCAGCCGCTCTGCAATGGATACGGATGCGTGTCTGGATGAGCTGGAGGAGCTGGTAAAAACCGCAGGAGGGACGGCGGTGGCACGCTCTGTGCAGAAAAGGGAAAGGATTCACCCCGGACATTACCTTGGCACAGGGAAAATTGAGGAGCTGAAGGCGATGCTTTTGGCGTATGATGCAACAGGGATTGTCTGCGATGATGAGCTTTCTCCTGCACAGCTGCGGAATCTGGAGCAGATGCTCGGTACAAAGGTGATGGACAGAACGATTGTGATTCTGGATATTTTTGCGGCAAGAGCCTTATCTGGCGAAGGGAAGATTCAGGTGGAGCTGGCACAGCTGAAATATCGCCTTTCCCGACTGACGGGGATGGGCGCATCCATGTCCCGTCTGGGCGGCGGCATTGGGACAAGGGGCCCCGGGGAAAAGAAGCTGGAAACAGACAGACGCTACATCAAGGAGCGAATTGCAGAGCTGAATAAGGATGCGCAGGAAATCCGCACACACAGAGAGCTGCTTCGCGCGCAGAGAAGCAAAAAGGGGACACCTGTGATTTCTCTGGTGGGCTATACTAACGCGGGGAAATCCACGATTCTGAACCGACTTTCCGATGCAGGCGTTCTGGCGGAGGATAAGCTTTTTGCAACATTGGATACAACCACAAGAAAAATTGAACTGCCGGGCGGCTCGGAGGTTTTTCTGACGGATACGGTAGGCTTTATCCAGAAGCTGCCGCATCATCTGGTGCAGGCGTTCCGTGCAACACTGGAGGAATTGCAGTATGCAGATATTCTGCTGCATGTTGTAGATGCTTCGGATGCAAACCGAGCGGAGCATATCGAGGTGGTATATGATACGCTGCGGTCGCTTGGGTGTGAGGATACTCCTGTGATTACGGTCTTTAATAAGATGGACAGAGAGGTGGAGCTGCCCTTGCCGATGGATACCATGGCGAGAGATATCGTGCAGGTTTCTGCACAGAATGGGGACGGCATGGATGTGCTTTTGGAGCGGGTGGAAAAGCTGCTGCAAAGCTTCCGCAAATCCATTACGGCGCTTGTGCCTTACACAGAGGGCAGCTTAATCGGGTGGATTCACGGCAGATGCGAAATTATCCGCGAGGAACACACAGGCGAGGGTGTTCTGCTGGAGGTTTATGTGGATGAGGAATCTGCCAACAGACTGGAAAAATTTAAAGTGAATGAATAATAGAAACGGCTCCGTACAAAATGTACGGAGTTTTTTCTTTTTTTAGAATAGATTAAGAAAATTGTAAGAAAAGGGGTATTTTTTTTGTAACAACTCTATGGTACTATAAATTTACATTAAAATTCGATTAAAAGGATAGGGAAATCCTTTGAGAGGGGAGGAATGTCCGTGACGGAAAACATCATTCGTATCCGAAATGTGACGAAGGTATTTCAGATGGGGAGTGAGTCCATTCATGCGGTGGATAATGTATCGCTGAATATCCATAAGGAGGAGGTCTGCTGTCTGTTCGGGAAATCCGGTTCGGGCAAATCAACACTGCTGAACTTGATTGCAGGGCTGGAAAAGCCGACAGAAGGAAGGATTTTGTTTCACAATAAGCACATCGAACGGATGAATGAGGATCAGCTTGCTGATTTCCGCAGACAGTATGTCGGGTTTGTGTTTCAGTCCTATCATTTACTGCCGACATTGACAGCACTGGAAAATGTGACTTTGCCTCTGATTTTCAAGGGTGTTTCCGTAAAGGAGCGAAATGAGCAGGCAATGGAGATGCTTGAGGCGGTCGGTCTGGCGGACAGAGCAAATCACAAGCCATTTGAGATGAGCGGCGGTCAGCAGCAGCGTGTCAGCATTGCAAGAGCATTTGTTAACCGCCCGCCTGTGGTGTTTGCGGATGAGCCGACAGGCAATCTGGATACAAAAACAACCTATGAGATGATGGATTTGATTACGGGTATGGCACAGAAAAACCATCAGACACTTGTCATTGTTACCCACGATCAGGAGCTGGCAGAATATGCAGACCGCATCGTGGTGCTACAGGATGGAAAGATTGAGAAGATTCAGAAACGGATACGGGAAAAAAAGGAGAATGTGTATGAATAAGAAATGGCTGCGACGCATACTGGCAATGGCAATGGTGTTTTCTCTTGCAGCAGGCTCGTGGGTAACGGGCTATGCGGATGACGGGGAAGGGAATATCGTCATCAGTGGTGACGGTGTATATGAAGTAGAGGCAGGAAAAACAACGAAAATCGAATTACAGGTGAAAAACAAAGGAACGGGGACGGCGGAAAATGTGAACCTTCAGCCGAGAGTGTCTTCGGGCGTTGCGCCGTTTCGCGTAAAAATGCAGGGCAACGGCGACCTTGGCGACATGGGCGCAAATGCCTATAAAAAGGTGACATTGCAGGTAACGGTGGATGGGGATGTGCAGGAGCGCAGCTACAGCCTGCCCATCGAATATACCTACAGCAGCCGCGGCGGCAGTGCAAGAAGCGGCTCTATGACGATTTATTTGAAAATGAAGGGCTTTGATTTAGAGCCGGGGTTTGCGTTCCGGGATATGAAGCTTTCCCCTGAGGATATGAGTCCGGGCAGCAGTGCAAGACTGAGCGGACGGCTGATGAATACGGGCGGACAGGATATGTATCAGGTGGAGCTTTCTCTGGATAACCTGACAACCGAAGGCATCAGCCTGACGGGTGGCTTTAACAGCAAGATGGTTTCCAAGATTCCCATTGGCGGCAGCACTGCCTTTCAGTTCCCTCTGGTTGCGGCGGCGGATATGGCGGCAGGGAATTATCCCGTTGCGATTAAGCTGAAATATCGCGACCAGTTCGGTAAAAATTACGAAAAGACGAATCAGTTTTATGTGAATGTCGGCGGTGTGGCAGGCAGAAAGGCGATTCTGGAAATTCGGAACATGCAGGAGCCGGGTGGTACCTACGGCGTGAATCAGAACTTCACGGTTTCCTTTGATCTGAAGAATACAGGTGCGGTTGCGGCGAAGGATATCGTGGTAACAGCGGAGGGCGTGGACAGCACAGCGGTAGTTCCGAAATCCGCAAGCATGAAGAATATTCAGTCCTTGGCTCCGGGAAGCAGCGCAAGTCTGAGCTTTACTTTTGCGGGTACATCACAGTCTGCGACACAGAATCAGGCGATTCAGTTTACGGTGGAATACACTTCCGGCGGTACGGCAAAAACAACCTTCAAGCAGTACGCAGGGGTAAATATCAGCAATCCCAGCAAGGAGGGCGAGGAAAACACCAGTAAGCCGAAAATCATCGTAAGCAATTATAGCTGCGATCCGCTGATTGTGATGGCAGGGCAGGAATTTGATTTGAATTTGACCTTGATGAATACGCATAAGCAAAAGGCGGTCAAGAATATCAAAATGTATTTGACCTTGGCAGAGGAAACATCTTCCGAGACGCAAAAATCGGGGAATATCTTTACCCCTGTGAACAGCAGCAATACCTTCTATTTTGATTCCATTCGCCCGAAGGGAACCGTCAATAAGGCACTGCGGCTGTATGTTGTGCCGGAGGCACAGCCGAAAACCTATACCCTGACGGTCAATTTTGAATATGAGGATGCCAAGGGGACGGAATATACCGCAACAGAGCTTTTGGGTATCAATGTGAAGCAGGTTACAGAGCTGCAGATTGACGATTTTACCATTCCCGAAACAGTGGAGCAGGGGATGCCCGTAACGGTTGGCTTCAACTACTACAACACAGGGAAGGTTACCCTGAACAACGTGATGATTAAGGTGGAAGGAAACGTGGATTGCCAGAATAAGAATACTTACGTTGGCAACATGGAATCCGGCAGCAGTGATTATTTTGAAACGACATTTACGCCTTACGAGACGGGCGAGGTGCCTGTCAGCATTGTGATTACATACGAGGACCCGAGCGGCGAGACAGTCGAACAGCGCAGGGATATGATTATGCAGGTGACAGAGCCTGCAATGCCCGATGATACGGAAAATCCGGATGCAAGTGCGCCCATGGATAAGAAGCATATTGCGATTGGGCTTGGGCTTCTGGTGATTCTGGCAGGGGCATTGGCGTTCTTTGTGAAAAATCAGAAGGAGCCGCCGAAAAGCACAGCTGAAAGCGTGAGCAGTGCAGAGGATTTGGAGGATGATTTCGAGGAGGATGATTTTGTAGAGGAAGTGACAGAGGTAATCCACGAGGATGATAAAGAGGGGATGTCCTTATGAACAAACGTGACATGATTGATATGGCACTGCGCAACCTCTGGAAGCGAAGGCTGCGGACGGCGCTGACGGTGCTTGGCGTTGTAATCGGGACGGCTTCTATCGTGGTTATGGTTTCTATTGGTATCGGCATGAATAAGGGCTTTGCCAGTCAACTGGAAAACTGGGGCAGCCTGCAGGTGATTGACGTTTATCCCAGTGGCGGTATGGAATATGACAAAGAAACAGATTCCATGAAGCAGACAAAAAAGCAGGATGAGCTGAATGCAAAGGCGGTTGAGAACTTTCGGCAGATGGAGCATGTGCAGGCGGTTTCGCCCGTGCTTGAGGATTATCTTTACCTGACAGCAGGAAAATACATGGCGGATGCAAGCTTTATCGGCATTGAGCCGGGGGCAATGACCGCCTTGGGCTATCAGGTAGAGGATGGACGTGCCTTATCGGAGGAGGACAGCAAGGCCATTGTGATTGGCGGCGGGGTGGAATTTTATAACCCGAAGCTGAGCTGGGAAATGCGCAATGCCTCCGAGCCGCCGCAGGTGGATGTGCTGAATGAAAAGCTTGGTGTGACATGGGATTGGAGTTACGGCACACGGGACGCAGACAAAACCATTAAGCCTGTGAAGGTGGATGCGGTTGGGAAGATGTCTGCCGACGGGAATAACGGCTGGACGGTCATCATGCCGATTCGAGAGCTGGAGAAGATACAGAAGGAAAAGCAGGCATGGGAGCAAAAGCAAAATGGCGGAAGCAGCAACGGCAATCGCCAAAAGTCCAAGGAATATCAGCGTGTGATGGTAAAGGTGGACGAAATGGAGCATGTGCAGCAGGTGCAGCAGAAAATCAAGGACATGGGCTTTCGTGCCACCAGCCTGACGGATGAACTGGAGGCCATGAAGGAAACCACCAGAATGCTGCGGTTGGTTCTTGGGGCAATCGGCGCGATTTCCATGGTGGTTGCGGCAATCAGCATTACGAATACCATGGTTATGGCAATTTATGAACGCACGAAGGAAATCGGTATCATGAAGGTTATCGGGGCATCTTTGAAGGATATCAAGGGACTCTTCCTGACCGAGGCGGCTTTTATCGGCTTTTCGGGCGGTATTATTGGGATTATCGTCAGCTATGGAGCTTCGTTTCTGGTCAATTTCGTTGCACAGCGACAGGGAAGCACCATGCAGTCGGCAATTCCCATCTGGCTTGCTTTGGGCGGCATTGCCTTTTCTACGGCGGTAGGCGTAATTGCCGGATATCTGCCTGCGAAGCGTGCAATGAAGCTGAGTGCATTGATGGCAATTAAAACAGAATAAAAAACTTTTTGGCTGACCTTTCGGACATACCTAAGGTCAGCCTTTTGCTTTTGGCAGAAACTTTTCTGATAGTTTCCCTTTTTCTGCGAAAGCTAAGAGAAATCGGGCAGAAAGGAGAAGCGGAATGCTTGTGGAGCTGGCGAGTACACCTGTTGCGGCAGGGTTATTCTTCCTTTATATCAAGGATAAATATGAAAAGGAGCCTTGGAAAATGCTGTTTCTGGGTGTTCTATTCGGGCTGTATACAGCGGCGGTGGTATATGCCCTCGGCAGCTTTTTAGAGGAACGGTTTCCGCATGAGGAAACACCGTTTTACACGGCTTTTTTCAGCTCGGCGGGGGTGGAGGAGGCTGTGAAGTTTCTGTTTCTGTTTTTTCTCATCTGGGGCAACCGAAACTTCAATGAGCCGCTTGACGGGATTGTATACGGCGTATTTGTTTCGCTCGGCTTTGCCTGGGCGGAGAATGTGATTTATGTGACGCACCCGATTCTTGGCGGCTATGAAACGGCACTTGAGAGGGCGCTGCTTTCCGTGCCCGGACATGGGCTGTTCGGTGTCCGGATGGGATATTATTTTGCGCTGGGGAAATACCGCAATCGGAAAAGATATCTGCCGCTTGCCTTTTTCAGTCCTTATCTTGCCCATGCATTGTATAATTATTTTCTGCTGAAAAGGGAACCTGTCTTTTGGTTATTTTTTTCGGTTTTAGAGGTGCGGCTCTGGGTTTTCGGGTTAAAAAGAATCAAAGAGCTGCAAAATTGCTCGCCGTTTCGGGAAAAAGTATCAAAAGAGTCTTAGCGGAGGGAGAGAATCTTTTGGAAATACCTTGAAAAAGGATAAAAAACAGGATATACTATAACCAGTGCAAAAACTGAATAGGCGGGAGGAAAAACGATGATAGAAGCAGTCAGCTGCGGTGGCGTTGTGATATACAAGTGGAAGATCCTTCTGCTGTATAAAAATCAGAATGGCAGATATATGGGCTGGGTTCTTCCCAAGGGAACTGTGGAGGAAGGCGAAACCTATCGGCAGACGGCTTTGCGCGAGGTAAAGGAAGAAAGCGGGGCAAATGGCGAGATTATCAAATATGTCGGCAAGACCCAATATACCTTTAAGGGCAGTGAGGATACTGTAAATAAAACGGTACATTGGTATCTGATGAGTGCCAATTCCTTTTACTGCAAACCGCAGAGTGAGGAATATTTTGCCGATGCCGGTTTCTATAAATTCCATGAGGCTTATCATCTGCTGAAGTTTAACGATGAACGCCAGATTTTGAAAAAAGCATACTATGAATATAGTGAAATGCGCAAAAACAAAGAGTTTCTGAGAAGAAAATTCGGTGAAAGCAAATCATAAAAGGCAAAAGGAGAGATGCGATTATGAAAAAATATTTTGAAGCTACACCCAACCTTGACGGTTTGAAGGAAAAAATTATCGTTCTGAAAGACGGAGAGGATAGAAAGACACTCATTGCTGTAATCGCACTGGTAGCAGCTGTGCTGATTGCGGTAACGGCAGGTGTGGTTTATCTTCTGAAAACAAGAATGGATGATGAATACGAAGAAGATTGGGATTATGACTGGGATGATCTGGATGATGAATTCTGTGAGGATGACGAATGCTGCTGCACAGATAAGGATGTAGATGATTCCGTAAAAGTAGAACAGGCGTAAGAAAATCAAGAGGGTATGGTAAAATTTTGCTGTCACCCTCTTTTTTTGAGGCAAATGGGACATAAAATGAACTTGTGGGATAAAAGATAGCCAAATAAGGTGTGTGAAGAAAAATGGAACATAAATTGCAACTGATTAAAAAAATCGCGCCGGATTTGACAGAGGAAATGATCAAGCGGTATCGTGTTCTGAAAACGGTCAGACTGCTGCAGCCCTGCGGCAGGCGGCTTGTGGTGCTTTCTCTTGGCATGACGGAGCGGACGGTGCGCAGCGAGATTGAACGGTTGAGTGCGCAGGCACTGGTTCATATTTCTAAAATCGGCATGAGCCTGACGGAAGAGGGCATGGAGGTTCTGGAGGGACTGGAGACGATTTTTTCTGCCTTGACGGGGCTTTCCATTCTGGAGGAACGGTTGACGGATGCCCTTGGGGCGCAGAAGGTCTTTATTGCGCAGGGAGACAGCGACAGCAGCGAGCGTGCCAAGAAGGAAATGGGGCAGCTTGCGGCGCGCGTGCTTTCTGAAAATACAACAGAGGATTTGCGGATTGCCATTGCAGGCGGCTCTGCCATGGCGGAGCTGGTGCAGGCGGCACCGGAATCCGCTGTGCCGATGGCGAAGATGGTACTGCCGGCGCGTGGGAGCATCGGGCGCAGATTGGAGCTGCAGGCGGATACCCTTGCGGCAAGACTGGCGGAAAAGCTGCAGGCGGATTATCGTTTGCTGCACCTGCCGGATAATTTAAGCCCAAGAGTGCTGGAGGAAATGAAAAAGGACCCTGATATTTCCGAAACCATTGCGGAAATGGAGCAGGCGAATATCCTGCTTCTGGGTGTAGGGAATGCTTTGGAGCTTGCGGAAAAACGCCGCTTGGATGAAGCTGTTCGCAAACAGCTGGAAAAGGACAATGCCGTTGCCGAGGCGTGCGGCTATTATTTTGACGGCGCAGGCAAGGTGGTCTATGAAACCCGTTCAATCGGGATTGATTTTAATGATATTGATAAAATGGACTGCATTATCTTAGTGGCAGGCGGCAAAAAGAAGGCAGAAAGCCTGCTTGCAGTCAGCCATAGCATCCCTAACGGCATTTTTGTGACGGATGAAGGTGCAGCTTTGGAAATGTTAAGGCTTGCGGGAAAGTAAATCTTATCGTATAATAGCTTTTGAGGGACGTTTTTTGTCCCAATTAAAGAGCAATTACTTTCATAATAGAGGGAAGATTCGGGAAAACTGAATAAGCAGTTTTGTCGGCAGAAGCACCGACAGCCGTATCGGATAAAGAAAGGAGCAGGACAGATGCTGAATAAGAAAACAGTGGATGATCTTAAGGTAACAGGAAAACGCGTATTGGTAAGATGTGACTTTAACGTACCTCTCAAGGACGGCGTGATTACGGACGAAAACAGAATTACAGCGGCTTTGCCGACCATCAAAAAGCTGATTGACGAGGGCGCAAGGGTAATTCTCTGCTCACACATGGGCAAGCCCAAGGGCGAGGTAAAGCCTGAACTTTCTTTGGCTCCCGTAGCAAAAAGACTTTCCGAATTACTGGACAAGAAGGTTGTTTTCGCAAAGGATGACAATGTAGTCGGTGAAAATGCAAAGGCGGCGGTTGCAGCAATGCAGAACGGCGATGTTGTGCTTCTGGAAAACACCCGTTACAGAAAGGAAGAAACAAAGAACGAAGAAAATTTCAGCAAGGAGCTGGCTTCTCTGGCAGATGTTTTTGTAAATGATGCCTTTGGCACAAGCCACAGAGCGCACTGCTCCACAGTTGGCGTAACCAAATTCGTGCAGGAATCCGCAGTGGGCTATCTGATGGAAAAGGAAATCGCATTCCTCGGCAATGCCGTAAATAACCCCGAAAGACCCTTTGTGGCAATTCTGGGCGGCTCCAAGGTTTCCGATAAAATCAACGTAATCAATAACCTTCTGGAAAAGGTAGATACACTGATTATCGGCGGCGGCATGGCATATACCTTCGCGGCGGCAAAGGGCGGCAAGGTTGGTAATTCCCTGCTGGAGGAGGATAAGATTCCCTATGCACTGGAAATGATGAAAAAGGCAGAGGAAAAGGGCGTGAAATTCTTAACTCCCGTGGATACGGTGATTGCAAAGGAATTTAAGAATGACACAGAATATAAAACCGTACCGACAGGCGAAATTCCTGATGGATGGATGGGTCTGGATATCGGTGAGGAAACCAGAAAGCAGTTTGCGGATGCCATCAAGGGCGCAAAAACCGTTGTATGGAACGGGCCTATGGGCGTATTTGAATTTGAAAATTTTGCAAAGGGCACAAAGGCAGTTGCAGAAGCAATGGCCTCTATCGATGCAACCACAATCATCGGCGGCGGTGATTCTGCGGCGGCAGTCAACCAGCTGGGCTATGGCGATAAAATGACACATATTTCCACAGGTGGCGGTGCATCTCTGGAATTTTTGGAGGGCAAGGAGCTGCCCGGCGTTGTTGCGGTGGATGATAAATAAGAATTTGTAATAGAATTTGTAAGAAGTAAGAAAGTGTAAGGAAAATGAAGAGAAGAAAAGCAATCGCGGCTGTGCTTGCGGCAGTGCTTTCGCTTGTTTCGGCTTCTGCGGCGTATGCAGAGGAGCTTTCGGAGCAGGAAATGACGGAGGTTTTGGAGCAGGAACCGACAGAGCAGGAGACAGCAGAGCCTCCGCAGGAGGATGCAGCAGAACAGCTATCTTACGGAAAGGTTGTTGATGCGGCGGAGGATGCAGAGTCGCTGGAGGGGGAATATATCCCCGTCCTGATGTACCACCATTTTGCAATTCGCAATATGGGAGTTGGCAACGGCGTTGTGACAACCACAAAGGAATTGGAGGATCATCTGCACTATTTCCAATCGCAGGGCTATAAAATCATTTCCTTAGAGGAACTGGACAGCCTGCTTACGGCGACGGAAAGGGATACCAATGCGGAAGGTCTTGGACTTGGTTTGGGAAAGAAATATCTCTGTATTACCATGGATGACGGCTATTTCAGCAATTATGATCTGGCATATCCGCTGTTCAAAAAATATCGTGTGCCTGCGTCTGTGTTTGCAGTGACGGATTATGTGACGAATCGGATTGGTATCCAGAAATTCACATGGAATCAGGCGGCAACGATGGAAAAATCGGGCTATATGAAGGTTTACAGCCATACGGCAGACCATCAGCCTGTTGTGGCAGGGGAGGAAGAGGCGTTCCTTGACTCCATGCACAGAAGCGAGGAAACGCTGACCGAAAACCTCGGCACAAAGCATGTGAAGGCAATGGCTTACCCCAATGGGCGTTATACAGAGGCGGCACAGCGGCTTCTGGATGCGGATGGCTATGTGCTGCAGTTTACCGTGGAAAACAGCGTGATTACAAGAAAGACCAAAAGAGATGCAATTCCGCGTATCACGATTGAATCCGGCATGAGCGGTGAAGACGTGGTGCGGAAAATTGAATTAACTGCAGAAAATACATTTGCTGCGGAAGGAGAAGGAAACGAGACATGAGGAAAAAAATCGTTGCAGGCAACTGGAAAATGAATAAAACACCGAAGGAAGCGGCAGAGTTCTGTAAGCTGATGAAGGAAAAGGTCGTTTCCGATGCGGTTGAGGTTGTATTCTGTGTGCCTTTTGTGGATTTATATCCCGTTCTGGAGGAGTTGAAGGGCACAGGCATCGGCGTTGGTGCGGAAAATATGCACTTTGCGGAAAGCGGCGCATATACCGGCGAGGTTTCTGCACAAATGCTGAAGGAAATGGGCGTTGGCTATGTCATTCTGGGACATTCCGAGCGCAGACAGTATTTCGGCGAAACAGATGAAATGGTCAATCAGAAGGTGAAAAAAGCTCTGGAAACAGGTATTGTGCCGATTCTTTGCTGCGGCGAAACCTTGGAGCAGAGAGAAGCAGGCATTACGATTGAATGGGTACGCATCCAGATAAAGTGCGCTTTGGCAGGCGTTTCTGCCGAGGATGCAAAGAAGGTTGTTGTTGCCTATGAGCCTATCTGGGCAATCGGCACGGGCAAAACCGCAACCTCTGTACAGGCACAGGAGGTCTGCCATGCAATTCGTACCGTTCTGGCAGAGCTGTACGGCAAGGAAGTTGCGGACGAAATTCGTATCCAGTACGGCGGCAGTGTCAACAGCAAAAATGCGGCAGAGCTGTTCGCAATGGAGGATATTGACGGCGGTCTGGTCGGCGGCGCAAGCCTGAAAGAGGAATTTGTTTCTATCGTACACTATTAAAGCATTTCCTATGCAAGCAGGCTCACCATCATACCCCTTGGGGTTCGGGGAGAGGATTCCTCGAAGAATGGAGGAAAAAATGGAGAAAAAAACAACAGTTTTGATGATTTTGGATGGCTTCGGTCTGAATGATAAAGCAGAGGGCAATGCCGTAAAGCTGGCAAAGACCCCTGTTCTGGACGGACTGATGCAGAAATATCCCTTCGTCGAGGGCTATGCCAGCGGTCTGGACGTTGGTCTGCCGGCAGGGCAGATGGGAAATTCTGAGGTTGGGCATCTGAATATGGGCGCAGGGCGTGTCGTTTATCAGGAGCTGACACGTATCACAAAGGCGATTGAGGACGGCGATTTCTTTGAAAATCCCACACTGCTGGAGGCGGTGGAGCATTGTAAGAAAAACAATTCCGCACTGCATCTGTATGGTTTGCTTTCCGACGGCGGTGTGCATAGCCACAATACCCACCTGTACGCTTTGCTGCAGCTGGCAAAAAGAAACGATTTGGAGAAGGTTTATGTGCATGTTTTTCTGGACGGCAGAGATACCCCTCCGACCTCCGGTGCGGAATATGCCGCACAGCTGGAGGAAAAAATGCGCGAAATCGGCGTAGGCAAAATTGCAACCGTAATGGGCAGATATTATGCCATGGACAGAGATAAACGCTGGGAGCGTGTGCAGGACGCATATAACGCCATGGTGCTTGGCAGAGGAACCACTGCGACCGATGCGGTGCAGGCAATCAGGGATTCCTATGAAGCAGGCAAGACGGATGAATTTGTTCTGCCTACGGTAATTGTAAAAGAGGACGGCATGGCAACAGCGAAAATCAGTGACCATGATGCAGTGATTTTCTATAACTTCCGTCCGGACAGGGCGAGAGAAATCACACGCTCTCTCTGTGATCCCGATTTTGACGGATTCCAAAGAGAAAGTGTGCCGCAGGATTTGAAATATATCTGCTTTACGGAATATGATGTGACGATTCCCAATAAGGAGGTTGCATTCAAGCCGCAGAAGCTGAAAAATACATTAGGGGAATATATTTCCTCTCTGGGGCTGAAGCAGCTCAGAACGGCGGAAACAGAAAAATATGCACACGTTACGTTTTTCTTCAACGGCGGCGTGGAGGAACCCAATCCCAATGAGGATCGTTGGCTGGTACCCTCTCCCAAGGTTGCAACCTATGATTTGCAGCCGGAAATGAGCGCAGTTGCCGTAACCGATGGTCTGGTAAAGGCGATTCGCTCCGGAGAATATGATTTAATTATTGTAAACTATGCAAACTCTGATATGGTAGGGCATACAGGCGTGCTTTCTGCCGCAATTAAGGCGGTGGAAACGGTGGATGCCTGTGTAGGCAGAGTGGTGGATGCACTGCTTGCGGTGAATGGGCAGATGTTTATCTGCGCCGACCATGGCAACAGTGATCAGATGATTGATTATGAAACCGGACAGCCCTTTACAGCACATACCACAAACCCCGTTCCCTTCATTCTGGTGAATTATACCGACGGCGTGGGATTGCGCGAGGGCGGCAAGCTGGCGGATATTGCGCCGACCTTATTGGAAATGATGGGATTGCCGAAGCCTGCGGAAATGACAGGCACTAGCCTTTTGACAGGCAAATAAAATTCTGGTAAGTAAATTTTGGACAACAGCATTTGTCAAAAATTAAGGAGGATAAACGAAATGAAAGGTTATTACGAAATTACAGATGTATACGCAAGAGAAATTCTGGACTCCAGAGGCAACCCTACAGTTGAGGTAGAGGTTATTCTGGATGACTGCATTCTGGGCCGTGCGGCTGTTCCCAGCGGCGCATCTACAGGTGCATTTGAAGCAGTGGAGCTGCGTGACGGCGGCGACAGATACAACGGCGTTGGCGTGCAGGATGCTGTAGATAACGTAAACGATATCATTGCAGATGCTATCATTGGTATGAATGCACTGGATCAGGTTGCAATCGATAAGGCGATGATTGCACTGGACGGCACACCCAATAAGGGCAAGCTGGGCGCAAACGCAATTCTGGGCGTTTCCATGGCAGTTGCAAAGGCAGCGGCAGAAGCACTGGATTTGCCTCTGTATCAGTATCTGGGCGGCTTTAATGCAAAGACAATGCCCGTTCCCATGATGAATATTATGAACGGCGGTAAGCACGCAGATAATACCGTAGACGTACAGGAATTCATGATTATGCCTGTTGGTGCATCCTCCTTCAAGGAAGCACTGAGAATGTGCGCGGAAATTTATCATAAGCTGAAAAAGGTGCTGAAGGATAAGGGCCTTTCTACAGCAGTTGGTGACGAAGGCGGCTTCGCACCCGACCTGCCGACAGCAGACGCTGTGATTGACTTGATTCAGGAAGCAGTTGTAGCCGCAGGCTATAAATGGGGTGAGGACATCAAGATTGCACTGGATGCTGCTGCAACAGAGCTGTATGATGAAAAGGACGGCAAATATCACTTCCCCGGCGAAAGCAAGATGCTTGGCAAGGAAATCGTAAGAACCTCCGAAGAAATGGTTGATTTCTGGAAGGCTTTGGTTGCAAAATATCCTCTGGTTTCTCTGGAGGATGGTCTGGCTGAGGAAGACTGGGCAGGCTGGCAGCTTCTGACAAAGGAATTGGGCGATCAGATTCAGCTGGTTGGCGATGACCTGTTCGTTACAAATACAGAAAGACTGCAGAAGGGCATTGACCTGAAGGCAGGCAACTCCATTCTGATTAAGGTAAACCAGATTGGTACATTGACAGAAACCTTCAATGCAATCCAACTGGCAAACAGAAACAAGATGACAGCAGTTGTTTCTCACAGAAGTGGCGAAACAGAGGATGCAACGATTGCAGATATCGTTGTTGCTGTAAATGCAGGGCAGATTAAAACAGGCGCACCTGCAAGAACAGACCGTGTGGCAAAATATAACCAGCTGCTTAGAATTGAAGAGGAACTGGATGATGCAGCAGAATATCTGGGCGTTGATGCATTCTTCAATCTGAAATAATTAAAAATCGACACAAAGAAAACCGCTACCTATTTTCCGAGGAAAGTAGGCGGCGGTTTTTGTTATCATTCGTAGGTTTCCTCTGCGGGGGCACCCTTTCTGCCGGTTGGGGTTGTGCCAAAGCGTTTGGAATAAGCACGCGTGAAGGAGGAATAGCTGCCGAAGCCGGAAAGGAAGCAGCTTTCCGTAGCGGAAACACCCTGCCGAATCAGCTCTCTGGCGTGAAGCAGACGACGTTCCTGTAAATAGCCATGGATAGAATAGCCTGTTTCCTGCCGAAAAAGGCGCATCATGTGATACTTGCTGATGAAAAATTCCTCTGCCAGACGTTCAATCGGAATGTCCTCGGTCAGGTGTGCATCTATATAGTGCAGGATATCCAGAATACGGCTGTTGGTCGGCACGATGGGCTTTGCAAAGGCAGCATCGGGGTTCTGCATCCGGCGCGCAAGTGCAATCAGAAGGCGCAGAAGAAGGCCATTGCTGAGAATGACTCTGCCGTAGGCGTTGCCCTCCAATTCTTGCTCTAAGCTATCTGCCAGTGTCCAGATGGCTTCGGGATTTTCCAAATGCAGAACTGCGCCTTTTTTGCCATTGAAGATTTCCTCCAGCTGACAATCGGGCGTAGATTGCTGCTGCAAGAACTGCGGCGAGATATAGATAATGATACGCTCATACAGCACTCCCGGCTCAAATTCCGGACGATGGACACATTGACTGCCGATTAAAACCGCATCGCCTGTTTTTAAATCATACCGCTGTCCGTCTACGGTATAGCCGCCATAGCCGCTGCGCAGGAGCAGCAGCTTGCAAAATTCGTGATAATGATAGTCGATATTTGTTCCGTTTTTATCCTTCAAATGAAATAAACGGAAATCATCCAAAAGATAGCCCCGTTTTTCATAATTCGTTTCCATATTATTTCTCCTCTGGTCGCACTTTTTGCAATAATCATAGCATAAAATGTATTTTATTTGCAAGTTGTGCTTCGTAAAATAATAGTAAAGAAACAGAGGTTGATAGAAAGGGGAATCGGCTATGTTAATCGTAAAAAAATTCGGCGGCACCTCCGTAGCAAACAGAGAGCGTATTTTGCATGTGGCAAAAAGATGCAAAAAGGAATATGAAAAGGGCAACGATGTGGTTGTTGTGCTTTCTGCTATGGGCGATGTGACAGACCGGCTGATTGACAAGGCAAAGGAAATCAACGAAACCCCCTCTGAGAGAGAAATGGATATGCTCTTTACGATTGGTGAGCAGATGTCCGTTGCATTGATGGCGATGGCATTGGAAGGCCTTGGTGTGCCTGCGGTTTCTCTCAATGCGTTTCAGGCGAAAATCCACACCACTTCTGTGCATGGGGATGCAAAAATTACCCATATCGAAACAGAGCGGATTCGGGAGGAACTGGCACAGAAAAAAATTGTTATTGTGACAGGCTTTCAGGGCATTGATGAAAATGATGATTATACCACACTTGGCAGAGGCGGTTCTGATACAACGGCAGTTGCTTTGGCGGCGGCATTGCAGGCAGATGCCTGTGAAATTTATACAGATGTCGATGGTGTGTATACCGCTGACCCCAGAAAGGTACCGACAGCAAAAAAGCTGGACGAAATCTCCTATGATGATATGCTGCACATGGCGTTAAATGGCGCGCAGGTGCTGCACAGCCGTTGCGTAGAACTGGCAAAAAAATTTGAAATCCCCTTGGTGGTGCGCTCCAGCATGAATGAGAGAGAAGGAACAGTGGTCAGAGAAAAAACAGTTTGCCCTTGCAGATAAAAAGCCGATAGAATTTTATGTATGAAAAAAAGCCCTTTTGCAGAGAATATCCGCAAAGGGGCTTTTTGTGTCAGGCTTTCCAAATCAAGTCATTTCAGAAGAAATCAGCCCTGATTTTTTTCAGCCATCATCTGTTCCTGCTT
>ENA-ORTF01001062-ORTF01001062.1-human-gut-metagenome-genome-assembly--contig:-NODE-1062-length-34084-cov-8.078492_pt1 | contig 34084 bp, 38 predicted proteins | sample MGYA00241908_ERZ509180 | MGnify/ENA primary metagenome ERZ509180 (study PRJEB26280, sample SAMEA2338814) | human gut metagenome | biome: human gut; feature: human-associated habitat; material: faeces... | reverse complement strand
AAGATATTCTGTTAGATTTGTTCTAACTGATATAGTAATTTTAACACATAAATGAGCAGAAAAAAAGTAGAAAATAAACAAAAACGTAGCGCTAACTCACGACTAAAGTCACGAGTGTGCACTTAAGCTACAATCATTGATAACTTTGCTCCAAATTTCAACAGCTACATTTTTATGACCTGCATCGTTTATTACAGGAATCGCTTCGCTCTTATCGTAGCCACACCATACGACCGCGGTAATACTGTCATTATATCCGGCAAACCACTGGTCATGATAATCATTCGTTGAACCTGTCTTTCCAACAAATCCATCCGGTACATTATATCCTGAAGCAGTACCATATTCAACGACACCGGATAACAGATTCGTCATGCTGTCAGCAGTCTTTTTAGAATACAACTCTGTAGACTTCCCAACATCGTTTTTAATCACAATATCACCATAAGAATCTTCTACATATGTATAATAATAAGCATCTTTATAATTACCTCTATTCGGCAACGTAGCATACATAGATGCAATCGACTGTACTGACGTTCCTTTATGCAATCCACCAAGACTCAATGCAGCCAATGTCTTATCATTTTTGCCATCCAAGTTCAACTTGAATTTAGACAGCCAGTTATATGTCTTATCTACACCATACTCATCCACTAAAAACATAGGAATCGTATTTGTCGAATAAGCTACAGCATCTTTCATTGACATCTGACCTTTATAACCATCATAATCATTCGACGGATAATCTTTATCATTAACTTGCTTAAATGGCTTGTCTACACGAATGGAGTTCTCTCCAATCAGATTATTTTCCATACCTGGAATATACGCTGAAAACGGCTTGATTGTCGATGCTGGCTGCAATAGTGAATCAGTTGCTCTATTCCACAGACGATTGCCGTCTTTTTCACCAAGACCACCCGCCATTGCAATTACACAACCTGTCTCATTATCAATTACGGTCATTCCTGACTGAAGCTGCTGACCAGACTTAGATACATACTGTGTATAATTCTCTGGATTTTCATATACATCTTCGATTGCCTTCTGCATCTCTGGATTATATGTCGTATACACATCCAAGCCACCATGATAAATATGCTGAATTGCCTGTTTCTTTGAATAACCCTTATCCACGAAATCGTCAACAAGCTGTTCAATCACAGCATCAACATACCAGTTGTATTTATTATCCGTAGCTTCGCCGCCTTCATTGATAATCGAAGTCAATGAACCATTTGTAAATACAACTTTCGAATTATCAAGATTCAATACATAATCACTACCATTTGAATTATAACCAAGTTCAACCAACGCACTCTTCAATTCATCATCCGTAATATATCCCTGCTCAAACATATCAAACAGAATCTTTTTTGCCCTTGTAAAAGTGTGTTTTGGATGATTGAACGGGTCATAATAAGACGGGTTATTCGTAATACCAATCAACGAAACGCATTCTGCCAGGTCAAGCTCAGACACATCCTTATCAAAATATGTATATGCAGCACTGTAAATACCATAACTATTGCGACCAAAATAAATATTGTTCAAATACATTGTCAAAATTTCCTCTTTCGTCATCTTGCTATCCAACATATTTGCTTCAATGATTTCAGTCACTTTACGTTTCACACTCACATCTGCGTTCCCTGTCATATTCTTAATAAGCTGCTGTGTGATTGTCGAACCCCCTTCTATGGAACCTGTTCCAGTCATAATATGACCGATTGTATGCCATATTGCAGATGCTGTTCGAAACCAGTCTACACCATTATGTTCCCAGAATCGCTTATCTTCTACAGCCACAGCTGCATTACGAAGATAAGATGGTATATTCTTATACTCAATCCATTTTGTCTGCTCACCATCATACAATGTTTCCAATAACTGCCATTCACCAGTTCCAGTATCCTTATACCACAACTTTGTATGAAGATTTACATTAGACTGCTGCATTTCTATTTTATTTACAACAAGTCTTGCTTTTGGTAACAGAATCGATGTTAAATACACATATGTAATCAGACCAAACATCATACACATAGCAACAACACCAAGACACAAGATACGAAAACGAGCACGCTTCGGCTTCTCAACTTCAGATTCTTCATCAATCAACTGTCGCATTAATTGCTTTTCATCTTCATCCATACCATCTGTCAATTTATCAAAATCACTAACATCCTTTTCACGTTTGCACACTCAGTCAGACCTACCTTTCCCAGCAAATCAATGTTCAAATGGATTATTCTTAGGGTCCGAATAATCGATATGATTTCCTGAAATTTTATGAAATTCCTCTTCTAACGAAGATTCCTCTACATTATTATGACGAAACGATTTCTCATGTTTCTTAGCACGTTTTAACTCATGATTCATCTTATACATCGCATAATCATGATAAGCATATCCAATCTGATACCAGATTCTTTCCAATACTGTATCCGCATGAATCACACGCTTCCCATTTACACGAGTCGCATGTTTATCTTTGCTTTCATCTATGAAAGAAAACTGTATTACGATTACCATAGCAAGTACAAAAACTATCATCAATATGAAAAATATCATGACAAACTCACATCCTTTCTCGACTATAATGTATCATTACTTATACTATTATACCCGAATTAATAAAATAAAGAAAGTCTCATTTTTGAAAGGATTTTCCATCTATCAGCATAGAAAATGAGCATCTTACAGATGCTCAAATATCAATAAAAAGCGACCTTTCATTTTACAGATAAAATATCCAGCTCTATCATGATGCCAACGCATATTTTATTGAATTTTTCTTATGGTCGCTATATAGATATATTACTTAATCATTATACCATTTTCCGTGCAATTACACAAAAATTGGGAGTACGTTACTCGTACTCCCAACACGCATCTATAAAAATACTATTTGCTAATCCCCATAATCACCAGTATCTCTATCCTGATAAGCCAATGCCATATCTGACAATTCACTTTCAGAATACTGACCTTCCGATGCATTTACATACTGCTGTGCAAGCTGTTCCTGCTGGTCAACAATGTGACCAAACTTATCATCAAGGTCTGATACCCTTGCTTTATGTACATCTTCCGATGCTCCCTTATTAGCAGGTTCAGACTTTGTAGTCTGACCCTTCTGAACAGTTTCTTTTTCCCATCCGGTCAACTTCAACTTTTCACGACCATTCTGATACTTTTCGTTTCCATCAAGTTCAACAGTCGCTGTAAAGGTTTCACCCGGATGTTTCTTGGATTTTACACCATGAATAATAACTGAACGATTTGGGTCATTCGCATGTTCATTCAAACCATGAAGAGTATCATACTCATCTTTGGTAAATGCGTGATTTGCAAATCCGCCATAACCATGTCCAGCGCCATAAGGTTTCTTATTATCCTTGGTATAACGCTTCTGTGGCATAGCTCTCACCTCCATTTATACATCTAACAATTCCAAACGTACGCTTCTGCTTCAGTTTCAGCTTCAGCACTTGGAGCAGATGCTTCGATTTCAGCAGCCTTTTCCGCCATTTTTGCCTTGCGTTCTGCAAAATATGCATTCTGTGCTTCCTTATGAGTTGCACCAAGTTCTTCCGCAGAGAATTTTGCAGTCACACGTTCACCGCTAGTATTCTTATACTGAATATTGACATCTCTTGATGGGTCACCAAGATTTGCTGTACCGTATTCAGAACCAGGCTTTGTATAAGCCATTTTAGCTGGAATTGCAACAAATCCCATCTTATACTGAGCATCTGTAATAGATTTTGGCAATTCAGTACGAACAATCATCAAATTCTGTTCGTATTTATTACCGTCCTTATCTGTCTTTTCTACAGTCTTCGGTTTCATCTGAACACCTGTTAATTTTACTGCACTTGCTTTCTTTTCAGCCATAATGAATTCCTCCAATCATATATTTATCTTATATATACAGAATACCATACATCTTATATAATACAACCACTTAACACTACAATTTTTACACAACAAAACCGAGAGCGGTTTTAGTCATAAAAAACTACAAGAACTGACCGGATAGCGATGAACAACATCCACTGTCCGTCCAGTTCCGAAAATTATAAAGGAGACAACAAAACTTATGAGCAATCCATTCATCACACCATCTACAACATATACCCGTGTCTATGACTACTTCTATTGTCATGACTGCGATACTGTTATCAGAGTGCCTGTCGGCATTACTGATAAAACAGAACTTCAGTGTCCAATCTGTGAAAAAACTGCTAAAATTGGCACTGTAAACAGAAAGAAACTGTACATTGAAATGTATAACGCTGGTAAAACACCATCCGAAATTGCTGAAAAAACCGGAGTCACAGAACGTACCGTTCGTAACAACATTATCAACCATTTCATGGACACAGATGATGAACTTGATATTTCAAGACTCATCACTGATAACAAAAACATTGACAAAATCAATGATATCTTGTCCACCAAACATTTCATTCCTTCGCTTTCCGACATCCGCAGCGAACTGCAGATAAAATACAAAGTTGACTGCAATTATGACACCATTGCCGCTGTACGAGCCATGCACGCAAAAGCGACAGGCAAACACCTGGACTAATGGAGGTATCATTGTGAAATCTGAAAACAATTTGAACAATCAATCGTTACTTGACCTGTCTGCATTCACTGACAACTCAGACCATACACTCATGTTCGGTCGAACAAAGTCAAGAAAACATGTACACATTTATGTAAAAAACAACATTATACATGCTGTAACTTACAAACCTGTTTGGCACGACAATGCTACAACAGCAGATGACATTGTGGACATCATCATCGATAAAAATACACCGTGTATTGCACTAATGCAAATTATTGGTCAAGAAGATGTTAAGTTTTATACAGCTTTGTGTGACAAAGATTTTTGCAAAGTATTGACAAACAATCACATTGAAGCTCAGTTCCTTGACGAACATCAGTATGAATCACGTGTACATTCGCCAAAACACAACACATTCGATGACAGTCAATACTACGGATACACACTGTAATTACGAAAGGATTTTATCCATGAAAGATTCTATCATCTTCTTAGACATAGACGGTGTCTTAAACTCAAAACCATACTGTGACAGGATGACGGCTATTTACAAGAACAAAGAAAAGCCGCACCCTCTCACCGACCAGATGGATATCAATATCATCAGACGTGTTGCAAGACTTGCCAAAGAATCTGATTCAGACATTGTTTTATCATCTACATGGAAATATCTGTGGACAGACCCCGAAATGATAGAACACAAGAAACAAATGAAATCCATTCTGGAACCAAATAGCATCTTCATCATTGATACGACACCAGACTGTATCAGCGGTCGCCCATTCGAAATATGAAACTGGCTTGACAAACATACAAATGTCAAACATTTTGTATCACTGGATGATGACTACCCAGAAGTATATTACGTCAAAGCAGGTATTCCAAACCACACTATTCATACAAATTTCTGGTGTACTACCGAAAATGAAGGTGGATTTCAGGAATATCACTTTGACAAAGCTCTTGAAATCTTAAAACAAGATTATCAAAACCCGTCTTCCGTACCTGTAGACAATACAGATATAGAAGATTCCAACATATTATTATTATGAAAGGACTTTCAATTCACTATGGCAGAAACTGAATACAGAACCGTTACTCTATCCCTTCACGGACCATCCATATGTCAGCTCGCAAGAGATAAATTCAAAGAAGGTCGTATGCAATGGGCATTAGACCTGCTCACAAGCTGTCTACAAACTGACCAGCTTTCAAAATCCGAGATACTCACACTTGCCTACAATATTCTTGACGGACGTGGTGAAATTGTTGGTACATATCCAAATGATGATTATGGATATAAGCCTGTCGAAGACGAATCAAAATGGAATCAGATTCCAAAATACTTCGATGAAATGGCAAAGAAAGTCGAAGAATACAAAGAAAAATGCGAACAGGTCACAGATAAGCTTCGCTATCTTGATACAAACTTGTCACCATATGACCGTGATGAGTTTGAAGAAATGTATCAGTCAGACTTTGATGAACCACTTTTCAAGACAAGCATGAATCAGCCAGAACCGAACGACAATATGTCACCTGGCATGTCATCCATTCTTCAAAGTTTTCTTGAAAATCAGAAAACAGGTTGTACAGATGACTATGGCTGGCTAGAGCCAAACGGCACATTTCACCCTGTAGACTTTGGAGAACATCAGTCATGGGCTGAAGAATATGTTCATGAAAACATGTCAGAAGAAGCATGGCTTGAAGCAGGTGCCACACCAACATTCACCGGAACATTTCATACATTTGGTGACTATCTCATTACTAAAGGATGGGTTTTACTTGACAATCCATCTATGGGGCTTGCCTATGTCACTAAAGCAAAACCGCTAACAAAACATCAGAAAGAATTCCTGTTTGATTACTGGACAAAACGGAACCAACCTCAAAGAGCCAACGAACTCTATCAAGATGATTAAGACTGGAGTGATATTTATCTACAACAAACAGAAAAAAGATGCCAACTCACGATATTACAGACAGACACAGGTTTATGGTCGTCGTAACTGGACATCTTACGAAATCGACTTAATCATGGAGCATAATCTGACAGATAGAGAGCTATCCGCCAAACTTCATCGGTCTATGAAAGCCATTCAGACAAAGCGATACAAACTTCGTAGGGCATTACTCCCTACGAAGTAATCTTCAGAAAGGAAATTTATATATGGAATCAAATCATCACACACTTCATGTATTGAGTATTGACTTTGATTTATTTCAAAATGTTGCACTTGATACTATCAGAACAGCCTATCCCGACGGAGTAGACCTTCCAACACAGCTTTCATCCTTGGTATGGCAATCCCATTATGCAAACCCTGAAAGTTATGATAAACTAAGAAACGTGACAGCAAACACAGATATCATTGATGAACTCAAAACACTCATCGAAGCAAGTGTCAAGAAACATTTCCCAGACACTATGATTTGTAACAGTCATAAGCATATCTATGATTTTATACATGAAACTTTTGACAATGCAGATTACACAAAAATCAGCATTGACCATCTCGATATGCATCATGACCTGTTCAACGATAATCCTGAAATTGACTGCGGTAACTGGTTATCTCACATTAAAAAAGAAATCAAGACAAATATCAACTGGATTGCTAATCCAATATCAAAAGATGCTTATGGTCTTAATGACGCTGTCTTTGACAGAGTCAAAACAGACTTCTCTGGTCTAAAAGACCATACCTGGGATATTATCTTCTTATGCAGGTCTGACAACTGGCTGCCACCGCACTTAGATGATACTTTTACAGAATTTGCACTATTCTTAATCGACCACAGCATGTCATATAGATATGAATCCGGTATTCTTACATCCAGATGGACTCCAGAATATCAGCAGTCTATTAAGCAACTCCATGGTCAAATTCAGGAACTGAAAGCAAATCTGTAAGAAAGGTGGTGACACGCAAAATGTCAATCGAATCACAATATATTATCGTGAAAAAATCACTATTTGCTGAAATTTTAGAAAACAACATCCAAAATATTGTTTGCTGTGACAGCACAAAAGGCTGTTGTTCAATCGCAGGCAATCACACCTGTGATGGCAGCAACAAATCTTGTGCTGAATTCTATATGAATCATCTTGATTTGTTAGAACGTAACTTAGAAATACAAAAACACATATAGAAAGGATTTGAAAACTATGGTAAATGACAAAAGCAAAGACATTATTGTAAAAATCATCAATCATATGTCGACCAACAATATACTCGGCATCACATATGCCGAATCAATTGATGAAGATACCGTTGCACAGCTCAACATCAGCGTAACCAATGATATTGGCGGTGAAACACTGCCATCGAAACGCATCACACTGTTTAACTGTACAGATGATGACAAATCACTCATCAAAGATGTGCTGACATTCCTATCAGAAGAAGAAACAGTCGGTTTCACATATGACATGGAAGTTCCCGATATGGCTCAGAAACTACACATCAATGTGATTTTAAAACAGATATCGACCGATGATGAATAATGAATTTGTCGGAATCACAAATACAATGAACTGTGGAATGACAGCTACCATCATTGCTTATCGAAGCTATAAAGACATTGATGTAGAGTTCGAAAACGGCGTTATTCGAACGCACAGAGCCATGTGTCATTTCAAATTAGGTTCAATTTCACCAACCGTAAAAAACAAACCTCTCAAGGTTGGTGATACATTCATAAACGGTCAAGGTCTCACATATAAGGTTATAGACTTCATAGACCATGATAATGTCACCATACAGTTTGAAGATGGTACTGTCATAAAAAACCGCAGTTCAGGTGATGTCCGTCAAGGCATATCTACAAATCCAAATTATGACAGATATTTCGGCATGTCCAGGTTCATCAAGAAACTGGGATGCAATGCCACCATCATATCCAGGAACAATAATTTTGCAAACAAAATCACCATTCAGGATGAACATGGTACTATATACAGCAATCAACGATTGCACACATTTCTCAACGGCGGATTTAACCGTGAAATGCGTATCGGCGAACGACAGAAAATGAATTGTGGCATGTCTGCTGAAATCATAGATATCAAAACAGCAAACAACATAACCATACGCTTTGATGATGACAGCATTGTCAAAACAAACTCAAAGAGTTTCTATGCAGGCACCACAAAGCATCCTGCCATTCGAAAAGGTTATGTACCGAAAAACCATGTCTATGAAACAGCAACATCCATTGATGGATATAAAGCCACTATCATAGAATATACTGACCCGGAAAACATGACCATTGAATTTGAAGACAAATCACGCAGAACAGATGTTGGATACAACAATTTCTTCCAGAATGCATTCTTCTCCAAGAAATACATGGACGAAACTTATTACAGCAAATGGTTCCTGCAGAAAAACGGTCTACATTGCCGCATCTACAAACGCTATACGGATACGACATTTGACGTCATATTTGAAGATGGCACAATTGTGACCCACGAAAAAGATTCACGAATCAACTACAAACTGATGACCAATGGACATATCCAACACCCAGATATATATAATCTAGGCGGTCACAGCCGAGGCTTTCTTCATGAAAAATATACAATCAATGAATTTGCATTTGAATATCATGATACATCATATTTTGATGTAAGCTATATTGACAAAGATATTGAAATACGAACCATCATGTCGGTTAAAGAAATGCAATAACGAAAATACAGGTGCTATCATACGATAGCACCTGTATTTTATCTGACGAATTCTCGAATTAATTTATTCAGCAGCTTTCTGGCACGTAATCGACTGGTTACACCAAGTGCTGAATAAGCCTTATGCCAGTCACATGTATCAAGCAAATCGTTCACCTGCAAATCGATATTTCCACCCTTATGATAGATAACCTGCAGCTTATCATAATCAAGTCCGTATTTATCAGAAAAATCCAGAATCTGCTGTGTTTCTTCCGTCGCCTCATACAGCGCAATCAGCTCATATAGTGACCTGTCACCAACATCCAGTTCACCGGACCTGATGTCACCAATAATCTGCTTGGCATATTTCTGATGCATTTCAGACAACGCACCCAGCTGTGATTCAAAACTCCTGACAACATCATCATCCACATGATTCAATAACTTAGGTACCACAATCTTAAAATGTGATTCAAGATAATCAGCATCAATCTTTTCATTTCCGATTTCAGATACATATGCAGGTACATTATAACCAGCCACACCGTTAAAATCGCTTTGCTCTCTGGAACTGACTGACTCAAGATATCTCTTGTAAAGAATATCGAAAATACGATAATGATTGTCAATCCATTTGCCAGCAACTTTCAGTTTCAAGACATATTCATCATTATCATCATTCCAGTTCATACCCTGCAGACACATACCGTGAATAAGCTGTTTCAATGCCAGAAACGAAGATTTGAATTTCTGACAATCAGCCTGCAAGGATGGCAGTCTTTCAAAATTCTTGATATGATGAATATCAAAAATATCCTTGATTGTACGATAATAATCATTAGCAATAATGATATTATCATCAATGCTGCTTACAATAACACCATTTGTAGACCCGCCTTCACAATACAGTTTCAACGCATTCTCAATGTTCTGCTTCATGGTATAAGGTTTTCTGTAATACTTAAAAATACCCCAAGGCTTTTCATTGAAATCCAGTACACGATTTGTTCTTGAAATCGCCTGAATCAGAGCGTCTGATTCCAATACCTTATCCAAATATAAAGTGTTTACATATTTACTGTCAAAACCAGTCAGCAACTGGTCCACGACAATCACGATATCAATCATATCAGCATCACTGATATGTTTATAGACACCCTTATGAGACAGTCTTGATGTGACATCTCTCTTGAACAGTTTCAACTGAGGGTCATCATCACGATTATAATTTGTACCAAACATTTTATTATAATCATCAACAATCTCTACAAGTGCATTTTCTTTCTCAATGACGAATGCACTATTTTCATTTGTATTTGTATCAAATAATGCTGTCACTTTCAAATCGGATTTATTTTTAAATAAGTGATAATATGCAATTGCTTCCTGTATGGAACTCGTTGCAAACAGGGCATGAAATCTGATAGAACCCCTGTTAGATAAGATATCCCAGTTATCCAGTATATCATTCACAACAGCCTCATGATGCTTAGCAGACTCATACTGCACATTCGGTATTTCCTTTTCGATATCAATCATATCTGCATTATACCATTCATCATATGTTGCACGAAGCTTAGCATCTGACATCGCATCTGCTCGACAGCTGACACCTGCTTTTCTGCACGCCACAGCATCTTTCAAATCTGAATCCTTAAATGTTCGGACCATATGTGGGTCAAATCCAAGAACATTCTTATCTCTGATGCCACTGGCAATCGAATAGATAGCCAGACATGCGCCGAATGCTAAATCAGATGTCATACCACCTTTTTCATTTTCATTGAAAATAGGTGTGCCTGTAAAGCCGATAAACAATGCATTTATAAATGTATTTTTCACACTGATATGCATTTCACCGAACTGGCTTCTATGTGCCTCATCAACAATAAAAACAATACGTTTCTGATTAATCAAATCGATATCTGTATCTGATACATACTTCGATTTTTCCTCATTCACTTTTGACAGCTTATGAATCGACGTTATAATCAGTTTATCCTTGTCATTCCTTAATGCCTGGAACAATCTATATGTTGATTCTGTCTTCCTGACATATTCACCATCTCTTGCTAAAGCATTATATTCATAATAGGACTGGTCATCCAATTCTCTTCTGTCAACGACAAAGACAACCTTGTCTGCCAGATTCCTGTCAATAATCAACTGACCAGCCTTATAGCTTGTAAACGTCTTGCCACAGCCTGTTGTACCCCATACATAACCACCCAGCTGGTCATGAGTGTTCCATTTCTGCTTCGCTACCCGCTTTAAGATAGCCCGAATTGCATGTACCTGATAAGACCTTGCAACCATCAGTGTGCCATCACAATTGCTGGACACATTGCATCTTGAATCCTTTTCCACATTTGCACTCAGATAATAGCCTATCAGCTGATGTGCTTCAGGAATGGATAAAATATGATTTGGACCAATGATACAGTCCTGCCAGTCTTTGACTGGATGATTATTCATATCACCCCAATGAAAGATGAATGCATCCGCAATTTTCGTGTTGTTTGCAAAATAAACAATATCTTCCGGTGTAGCTACAAAAAATACCTGCACCAGAGAATAGATTCCAGAAAAGACATCTTCGTTCTTGTATTTCCGAATCTGTTCAATACCCTCGCTCACAGGCACATTGCTTGCCTTCAATTCAATATGTATGACCGGTAAACCGTTGATTAACAACATAATATCGCCACGACGATTGTTATAATGCTTAGATGTCTTAAAAACAGGCTGTTCAACAATTTGATATCGAGACTGACCGCCTGCAACCATGACAGGGTCAAAAATATCCAGATAAATCGGTTCCGATACCTTATATTTCGGTCTCTCAATCTCAGAATTGATAACTACCTGTCTGCCATTGATAAAAATATTTGATAATACTGACGTACGACAGTTCAACTTGATATAATTCATAATCTGAGCAAACTCACCATCTGTCAATAAATGATTAATGCCCAGTTTATTGATATTATTATGATTAATAATATCTCTTAGATTATTTTCCACATCAGCAATACTTGGGTTTTTAATTACATTTTCTTCCCAGCCAGCCTGAATCAGCGTATTCACAAAATCAGATTCAAAGTTTTGCTCACCAGTTCTGCCTGTATAGCATTTATTCATTATTTAATCACCACTTTTCTTAACAGTCTTTCCACTGCGTCTCATTCGCAATATCGATTAACGGTCGTCCGTTATATGTAAAATACAAAGAACCCTGAATGGATTTTACACCTTTTATCTGACCAACAATCGCTGACAACGATGTAATCTCATCTTTATAGATAACCTTTCGCTCACTCTCTACAGTAACGACCACAGATGCATCTTCAATATAAACCAACTCTGCACCAACCGGAATATAACACTTCTCGAAATTGATTGGTGAACGTCTTGGATGTCTGGCTGACTGCAACACTGCATCGTCAGCACTGTCATCCACAGCCAAGGACAACTTTTCCTGCGTTCCGCTGATAAGCGCAATCGTCTCTAACAATTCATATGCTTCATCAGGAGACATCATAAAAAACTCCCGATTTTTTGATACACGCAAATCAGGATTCAGATTATCTATCAACTTATGTAGTTTCTTATCTTCCAGATTTCCAGACGTTTCGTATGTAGCATATACTTCGTATTCATACGGCAAAGCAGTTGTACTCAACTGCTTACGCCGACTTTCTACATCAGTTGCATAACCGATTTTCACCATATTTTTAAGACATGGATTTGTCATGATATAAATAAAACCTTTTGACATAATCTATATGACCTCACTATACAATCATTTTCTGCAACATGCATTTTTTGAGTTTTTTCAGCACTGCTACTTTTGCTTTCTGATTCTCGATAACATTATCAAGTGATAAAAGACACTTAGCAATTTTCTGCTGTTCTGCAAGACAAGGAACCATAACTTTACCTGAAAGCCACTCTTCATTTGAAATATTCATAGTATGTTTAGCTCCCATTCTGACCAAAGGTTTCAAATAATCATTTGTCCGTTCTGGTATATCAAAATTATAATACCAAAACATCGAACAATTATTCTCTCTTACATCATTTACAATATATAATGGTGAAACAATTCCAATTTCATCACCAACCCTCTTGATAATTCCAAACGGTTTAACAGCAAGTGGACTTCGTGTATAAACAAGTTGTCCAGTTTTTACAACCTTGTATTTTGAAATATCATTACCAGCAAAACTACGACCTTGCAGTTCAATTTGATTCACAACGCCATATTCATCTGATACAGATAAAACGTCTTGTTTATTATATTTATTGCCATTTGTTTCCGTTGAAATTTCTAACACTTCACCTAACTTCTTTTCTTCCCACTCAGGAAAATTACTTCCGTCATCAGCCTTGAATCTTAACACCTGATTGAGCAGCTTCTGTACCATACCTTCTTTAAATCTTTCATAAGCATTAGCCTTACGCTGATGAAGGGTGATAAGGTGGTCGAGGTTGGTAAAATACTGTCCAATTTTCACCTGTTCAACTATATTTTTGGGTAATAAAACCTCTTTTCTTTCCATTCCTGCCTTAGTAATGTGTACCATTGTAGAACCATTTTTGTCTGATAAAATAGCTTGTTTATCCCGCTCTAGCAACTGCAATGCAAAGTTCTTTTCCAGTGCCTTTGAAAGTTCTATTTTCCATATATGGTAATGGTAAATAACCTTGTTTCCATGCCATATATGTGGTCCAAATGTAGCTGACCAAGTATATAATAAATCTCCATTTTCGGCATAGTATTTATCATCTAATTCCATATCGGAATAGTACCAAAAATCATTAGTATAAAAATTTCCAACCCGAAGAACTTTGTATTTCCCAGAGTTCAATAACTCATCTTGAGAATATGCCCTCCCATTTATAAATGTAGCTATCTCCCCCAACTTACGCTGTTCCCAAGGATGAGTAAATGCAATCCAGTTTCCATCCTTATCATAACATCCTTTGAACCGTATCTCAGGCACGTTTTTTATATTATTCATATCATAATTTCCTTTCTAAACATCATTATCCCAACTGTGATAATGACCTCATAATTACATCAATATCCTGACTTTCCAACTCACGAATGACATGCAGATACACTTTCTCAGTCGTCACAATATCAGAATGACCAAGTCTGCGTGATACACTTGCAAGCGATGCACCTGCATATAATAATAACGACGCATGAGTATGCCGAAGTCCATGAATAGATATCACCGGAATGCCCACGTTCTTGCAGTGTCTTTCCAGCACATCATTTACGGTTGAATTATAAACATCCACATCTTCCTGAACAAAAATCGGTCTGGACTCATTCATACCTTTTATAAGTTCTGCAAATCGTGTTGCCGTTGACCAGTCAATCTGTATCTTACGAACAGAAGATGCTGTCTTTGTCTTCATAAATCCCGTTCCGTCTTTATAATCCCACGTCTTATTGACCGAAATCGTCTGACGACTAAAATCAAAATCCTTTACAGTCAGACCTAATGCTTCACTGAATCTAAGACCCGTCTTGATAATCAGGAAAATCAGATAATCCCAGTTTATTACACCCTGTAAATCTAAATCCTTTACAAGCAGCTGTAACTCAAACTGACTCAGAAACTTGATTTTCTTTTCCCGTGGCTTACGACCTTTGATAACGACTTTTCGAGTCGGGTCTTTAGAAATCAGACCATCATCAAGTGCGTCTAATAACGCACTCTTAACGTATCTGTTAAAATCAATCACGGTCTGCCGTTCATGATGTAATGCATATTCATTCAAAATGCCCTGATAATTCAGCCGATTGACATCTGCTAATTTCATATCCGGTGCAATCTTCACAAGCCAGTTATACGCAGCAAGATATTTCTTTAATGTTGCATCTGTTACTGCCCCATTCTTGTAAATATCAATCCACTGCTTATAGTAATCGCATAATAAAACATCACACATCCTAAATGCCTTTCAACCCAAGTTCAGCCATCATTTTATTAAATTCTGCAACGCATTTTGCTTCTTCAGATTCTACAGCATCCAGCTCCGCATAGACTTCATCTAAATCGATTTCCGGTTCCGGCTCTGATGTATCCACATATCGTGGAATATTAAGATTATAATCATTATCTACAATTTCCTGTTTTGATGCAAGATGAGCAAATTTATCGACATCCTGGCGACCTTTCACCGCATCAAAAATCTTATTCAGATTATCTTCAGACAAAACATTCTGTTTCTTTTCCTGTACAAAATCCTTACTTGCATCAATGAACAATACATCATCACTCTGGCGATTCTTACGAAGAATCAGAATTGTTGTTGGAATAGATGTATTGTAGAACAGATTTGCAGGCAGACCAATGATTGTTTCAATCTGATTGTTTTCAATCAGCTGTTTACGAATTGTGCCTTCGGCACCGCCTCGAAACAGCACACCATGTGGTAAGACAATACCCATGATACCATCCGGTCTCAGATGATATAAACTATGTAACAAGAATGCATAATCAGCCTTACTTTTCGGTGCCACGCCATAACCTTTAAATCTGATATCATTAGCCTTATCTACATTGTTCCACTTCAATGAGTAAGGCGGATTCGAAATGACGGCATCTACAAATACCGGCTGATATGACGTATTTTCATCAAAATACGGCCAATCATCCTCAAGTGTATCACCATTTCGCACTTTAATCTGTGCAGGCTTGCAGCCCTTCATGACAAGATTCATACGAGACAGATTATACGTCTCTGTGATAAGCTCCTGACCAAAATATTCAATTTCATCATGACTTACACCAGCCTTCATCAAAGCATCACCGATTGTCAGAAGCAGTCCAGCAGAACCACAGGTCGGGTCATACACCTGTATATGCTGTTTATTCATGCCAGAAATTGCATCAGCAACAATCATTGAAATCAGTTTAGAAACCTCATGCGGTGTATAAAATGCACCATCCTCCTTTGCAATCGTAGCAAACTTATAAATTAAAAATTCATAGATATAACCCATGACATCATACTCATCATTTGTCGCAGGAATCTCGCCTGTCATATCAACCATGTCTCGAACAGCTTTATCTCGACTTCCCATATTTTCACCAAACTTGGACAGACCACCCTGCAAAGTGGAAAAAATATTTTCATAAACGCTCTTGTATTCAGATTTAATCAGCTGATTGAATCTGCCAAGTGCTTCAGAGACATCCGATACACCAAGATTAATACCTTTATCGACCCAGGTTGAAAACAAATCATCATAACCAATAAAATAACCAAGAGCATCCTGAATCATCTCAATCGTATCATCGTCAGCATCTTTGATATCCTCTTTTGTAGCATCATTTTCTTCCAGAAATGATTCCTCCTTATCGGATAAGAATTTATAGAACATAAATCCTATGATATAGTCTTTATATTCATTCGCTCTAATCTTACCTCGTAAACTATCTGCAGTAGACCAAATCTTACTTGCCAGTTCTTGCTTTGTTAAAACATCTGCCATAATATCATATTCCTTTCTCTTACAACACATTTTCTACTCATAAATGAGCATTTTTCTACATTTATTATAGCACATACATGCCAAAACAGCAACAAAAAACAAGAATTTCAATACACAGAAATTCTTGTTTTCATCTTATGAAAAGCAGGTGCCAGCAAGCACTACAACATCAAATCATAAATTATAGCCAGCACTAAGCTTCTGCTTCCATATTTTTTTCAGCACTGCTTGCTTCAATACCATCTGAAATTTCTGCAGCCTTGTCTGCACGCTGCTGACGGACCATAACCAATGATTTTTTAACAAACCGATTATGCTTTTCTTCATCGAATGGTACATCCGGTCTTTCGATTTCACCACGATTCAGGGCTGTCGTAGTTAAATCAACACTTCGTTTTGATTTGCCATTTCTGGTTGTTGGATAACTGACTTTTGCATTAATGACACCGCTCCATCTTGAATTATCACCAATACCATCCTTGTTGGCATAAGCATTCAAACGATTATAAATGTCATCAGACAGATAATACGTATGAGCGATGCGTGATGTACCATCCAAATCTTTTTTCTTGGATGACATCAAATATGGATTTGCCACAGGTTTATCATTATCGCCCTTCTGGTCACAGGCATATGCAAAATCAACAGCATGATACTTTCTGCCATCCTTATTGGTGAAAATACCTTTATCTGCAAATACTACACGGTCAAGATAGGTATGATTTTTCTTTGCTTCCAGCTCAGCAGCGTATGCTTTGTTCTCCCATCTGTAGTCATATGTCTTATCAACCTTCGGATATGGATTGCTGGTACTCTGCCATGCTGTGTCTGGATATTTTTCACCAAGATAGGCAACAACATCAGACATACTGTCAAATTTTCCACGTGTATAAGTCTCATTATGATAATTATCGACACATGTAGCATCTCTGTCATACAAAAGCTCTCCATTTTCGTATACAGATTCAGCACCAACAAAAAACTCATAACTTGATTCAATCACCTTGCCGGAAAAATCAATCTGATTTTTACCGTCTGTAAATGAAAAATCACTCTTTCCACCCTGATAAGCAGCAAGTCCAACACCGGAACCTGTATGAAGCATTTCTTCTGTATTAAATGATTGCTCAGAATTTACATGCTTAACATCTTCATTCTTATCAGAAAAATGTTTTTTAAGTATGCTCATAAATCATAACCTCCAATCTATATTTATTACAATTTCATTGTAACAGACATCCCTGATAATACAATGTAAGACCACAAGAAAATGGACTGTCTTTTTATAAAGACAGTCCATATAATTTATTCGCCATAATCGCCAGTTTCTTCTGGATGCTCTGCATAATACGCATCCATCTCGTCATAACGAGCATCAATCCTATTCGGTGTATTTTCTCTCAAAGACTGAATATCATCGAATGTCGTATTGCGACCGACAAACTTGATACTGCGAGACAGCATCTGACGCTCCATACTATCAAGATAATTGTCATAGTCAGCCTCTGTTGGGGCATCAAGACCAAGACGTCTTGAATTGCGTTCCCGAAGTGGCAGCCATTCTTCATACGGCATTACATGCGGATACTCAGAACCTGCAGCTGCAAATCGTCCCATCTCTTCACGAGCTTCTTTCATACTCACCATGTTTCCAGACTTATCATACAATATGGCATCGGCAGAGTCTTCCATATAATCAAGATTATGACCGTTACTATAAAATTCAACAGTGTTTGAATCTCTCAAACCTCTGCCATGTGTTACAGGCACCACGGCATACCCTGTGATAGCAACACCATTTCTATCAACATAAGGTGTTGCCATCTTTGTCTCGACATTTTCCTTTTCTTCTGCATCAAGATAAATGCGAGCATCCGTAATGGCATAGCCTGCCTCTACACCTCTTTTATAAACTTCACTAAATGAATTAGGGTCTTTTCTTCTCATGTTTCATCATCCTTTCTTTGTATATGCTATTTAATCATATTCTATATCATCATTTGCAAAATAATCATGTGATACAACCCTCTGTAACACATCTTCAGCAGCTTTGCTGCGTCTTCGTCTGACATCCATCTTTGATGCTATTTTCTCAGTTACCGATTTAGTCTTAAACGTATTGTTAATGTCCCAATCTATACACGACAATCCTGGTAAATAATCTCGAAGATATTGATTTGAATTCTGATTCAAATATAAACTTGCAAGCATTCTATCCATCTGCCAACCTTCATCTGCTTTATTAAAAACTGCAAACAATCCTGGATTTCTGTTAAAACACCAATTTGCAAGATTATTCTCATCTTTACTTGGAATATACTCACGTTTTCCGTAAATTGATTCCCCATACGCATCAGACATATCATCAAAAATGTCATCAACATTAGAATACCTGAAGTTAGACTTTCTGTTTACAAAGGCAACGCCATTTGCAACCTTCTCATTTGTATAGTTTATGAGCAATTCATCAGCTCTATCTCGACCATATAACCCACAACAAGTTTGATATGCCCCAAACATTCCATATAACTCCGCTTCGATTTCTCTCGGACAATGGAAATAGTTAAACTCATTATACTCAACATCACTATAATCAGGATAACACATTCCAGCGTAATATGAATATTTTAACGGTTCCAAATATGTCTGTTCACTCTCATTTACCAAATGAACTTGTTCAACATGTCTATTTTCATGATAAATAGAAATAAGACCTGCCATAAATTCATAATCTGATATAGCATCTTTCTGAGATAATTCAGCAATACCTACACTGACATAATCTACATTCATATCTGTAGAAGTAACATTTCCAGTGCCAATTTTACTATGCTCATCTAACAAAATATTTGATTGTAGTTTATTTATAACACCTTTATACAACTTCAAACAATCAATCGATTTCATATAATCACCATTTTCTAAGAACGAAGCTTTTTATAAAATTCTTCTTTTCGCTTTGCCATCTGTGCAAAACCTTCAGTTGTTGAAGCATCATATGAGAAAAGAATAGTTTTACCTTGTTCTTTTGCCATTCTAATAGCTTCAGCTTCTGCTTCACGTACTTTTTTAGAATCTTCTGCAATCTGAGCTTTCAAAGCCTCTGCTTCCTCTTCCGTCACTTCTTTGTCTCTCAACTCTTCCATATCTTTTTTAATTTTATCAAACAAACCGTTATTCTCAGCCTCAAATCTAGCTCTCATTTCAGCCCATGTATATTTATGTCTCTTCATTTTAAACACCATCCTCTTCATCTATTCCAACAGTATTACTGATAATATATCTTGGTCTATGTTTTACTTCCATGTAAATCTTACCGATATACACACCAAGAATACCTGTACACATCAGCTGGCAACCACACACAAAACTTACAATACACGTTGTAGAAGCCCATCCTGCAACCGCATTTCCAGTCAAATGTGCAACAAATGCCCACATGCACCCAATAAAACTCAACACTGACACAATCATACCGAATACTGCAATCATATTCAACGGTTTCACAGACAAGCTGGAAATACCATCTACTGCAAGATGTATCATCTTTGACAATGGGTATTTACTTTCACCAGCAATACGCTCCGTTCTCTCATATGCTACCGTCGTTGATTTAAAACCAATCAACGGAAAAATTCCACGAAGAAACAAATTGACTTCTTCATAATCTGAAAAAGCATCTAACACAGGTTTTGTAACCAATCTGTAATCTGCATGGTCATATACCAAGTCAACACCAAGCCACTGCAATACTTTATAATATCCATGTGCCGTACTACGTTTAAACACGGTATCTTGATTTCGACTTGCACGCACCCCATATACAACTTGGCAACCATCCACAACGTATGCTTCCAGCATTTTATCTATTGCATTGATATCATCCTGACCATCACAGTCCATTGTAACAACACAATCACAGCCAAGCTTTTTTGATTCCATCATACCTGCAACTAAAGCATTCTGATGACCTCGGTTTCGGGACTGCTGAATACCGCAGACATGTTCACGATATGTTTCTACACCATTACAGATAATCTGCCATGTATCATCCTTACTTCCATCATCCACAAACATAATCTTACTATCTTCAGATACAATATTTCCAATCTTCAATGATGTCAGTTTATTCACAAACAAATTCAACGTAACTGGTAATACATCCTGCTCATTATAACAAGGTATCACTATATATAATAAAGGCTTTTTCATATGCACAACTCCTTATCCATCTGATTTTCTAGCAAAATCATCACATATTTTGCTTGTTGCATTTGGCAGCCTGTGATAATGTTTTCTACATGCAAGACCCCAGTCGCCTCCGCCCATATAATAATCGCAATTATAACAGACCTCTTCTTTTGACAAATCACGATTATAGAGTTCGCATTCCAAAGCCTGGTTACCAAACAAAACTACATGTGTGAGAGAACAGACATGAGCAGTCCTCCCACACACATGTGTCTCAGGACCCCGATAACAGCAGTTCTTACAATCCTTTTCACTATTCATAACACTATTCTCCTAACCCAAATGCATTGTTTACAGCCTTTTCAATATTCAGAGAATCTGCAATCGAAGGAAGCTTACGTGCAGCTGTGCTTGTCGCTTTCGATACAGCCTTACCTGCATTCTTGTCAGCCTTTGCAATCTGATTCAACTGCTTTGCAGAACCAGTCTTTGTATTTGCAACAAATGACTGTGCAGATGCTGTAAACTGAGTTGCCTGATTGCGAGTCTGAGCACTGATTTTCCTGTCACTATGTGCAAGACCTCCGAGAATCTTTGATTCAGATGAAATATTCTTCTGCAGCTGCTTGCCCTGCTTCTGAACCTGCTTACCATACTTCGTTTCCGCTTTTTCACGCTTCATGTTCGCTTTCGCAGCCTTGATGTTCTGTCTATCTGCTTTGCTTTTAATCAAACCATTTCCAGCAGCCGCTTTTGCCTGCTTATAAGCCTCAACAGCCTGTTTTTCTTCACTCTTTTGTGTCTTCATAACATCTTTCATAACTTTATTCTGTGTCTTCACACTTTTTAATTGTTTACTACCCATAAAAAGTACCTCGCTTTCTAACTTATCATTCTTACTTATAGCATAATCTAAACTGATAATAATGCAAGATACAGATACAAAATAACGCCCATACAGGGCGCTATTTTTTCTTTGTAGTTCGCTTCGATGTTCGTGCCTTTGCAACAGACTTCTTAGTTGCTGTCTTTCTCGAAACAGTCCTCTTTACAGAAGGTTTTCGTTTCACAGTCTTCGGTTTTGCAGACTTCACAGCAGTCGATTTCTTTGTTGTCCTCTTCTTCGTTGTACTCTGTTTCACAACAGGTTTCTTCTTAACGACTTTCTTCACATCCCATGTATAGCCATTTTCATAAAATTTCTTTACATGCTCATCGATGATAAGATATTCAGGTTTCAACTCAGAAAGCAAAACCAACCCTTTCGGACTACGAACACGAGACAACGCTACGTATAACTGACCAGAAGCAAAAATCTCAGGACTGATGATTACATCATCAAACGTCTGCCCCTGTGATTTATGAATCGTAATCGCTTTTCCAACCTTAAATGGAAACTGTGTCACAGACCCAATCTCTTTCTTTGTCAAAACATTTCCTTTACAGTTATACGAATAAATCGAAAATACATGCGGTGCAACACTAATTGTTTCCCCATTAATATCAACAGCAACATACTCGCTGCCAACATATTTCACAGTACCAAACGTACCGTTTTGATATCTTGGTTTTCCATCAACATAACTTGTATCATTTGCTGTAAAAATAATCTTGCAGCCTTCTTTCACAAGAATAATGTCATCAATATATCCAGCAGTCCCATAACCCTGTTTCTGAGACTGTAAGACTTTCAAATCACCTGGCAGTTTTTCAAGATATTCCTGATTGATTCGGTCAGCTTCTGCATTTGTACCACAAATGACAACTGAATTTTCATAATCCGGCTTTTCATTTACAAACTGTTTCCAGTAATCCAGATTTGTGAAATTACCTACACGAATCTCATTAAGTTTCTCAATAAATTCACGGTCTTCCTGGCGCTTTACATCTGTCAGTTCGACCACTTTGAAATTACAACTTTTCCATTCCTGAGTCGTAAAAGCATATCCACTTGCATCAAGACCAAACTCTTTCAAAAAACTTGCCTCATTTTTCTTTACAACAGGTGGCAACTGACTAAAGTCACCCGATACAATAATTCGAATCTTCGAACCTTTAATTTTCTCAGCCTTACGGATTACTTTAATGGCAAATCGAAACACATCATTTCGAGCCATTGAAATCTCATCCATGATGATTGTATCAGCCTTTGCAATTACATTTAAAACAACCTGTGTGATTGCACCTTTTTTACCTTTTGCAAACGATGGTGTATCATATGCAGGAACTGGAATGTGAAAAATTCGATGCATCGTATCACCACCAATATTCAATGCAGCAATACCTGTCGGTGCACATATCAGAACATTTTCATGTTCATCAATGTACTGATTCAAACGAGTACTTTTACCTGTACCAGCCGGACCAGTCACAAACAAATTTCGTTTAGATGCAAAAGCTGCAGCAATTTGTTTTTCTGTCATACATCAATCACCATCCCATACAGCATCTTCATTCATCATCTGGTCTGTGGCAATGAAAATCATATTCCATAATGCTTCAATCGCATTGCCAGCAGTTGCTTCCCAGTAGTTACTTGTATCACCTTCAGAAACTTCGTATACCTCTTCTTTCACCTCATATTCTTCTCCACGAAGTATACCCCCGATTGGGTCAGTAACTTCATTACCATTCTTATCAAAATAATGAGGCTTTTTACGTTCTGTTACAAGCCAATTACCATCTTTATCCTGATACTTTTCTATAATTCGAGCAATCATGTCCTTCAACATCGGAATAGATTCTATTGCTGATTTCCCATACAAACCACGGATTCCGTACTCTACTTCACCATCAGAACCCATATGCTCAAATCTTTTATCACCTTCTGTAGCTCCATAAAAGTATGGACTATAATTATATGTAATATTGATACTTGCATCACGCTGTGTTGTCTGTACCAATCTTCCCGTAACTTCATCCAGCACAGCTGGAACTGTACCTCCACGAATAAACTGAGGTCTATTCATGCTTACAGTTTTTCTTGTCTTTTTATTTACTAAATCAATATCGTAACTCATAAAAAATCTCCTTTCTGAATCTTACAGTTCTCTGTTGAGCAACTTATCAATCATTTTTTATCACCGCCCAAATGCAATCTGTCATATTCAGTAACACCTCTATTTCCAGCTTTCCTAATTTTTTCATTAAGAATAGCCTGTCTTCTCTTTGCATCAGCCCGCTGTTCATCAGTCAATCCACCATCGCCTGTGTTAAATTCACCAGCCTCATAACGTCTACGAAATTCTTTCGAAGACTCTATAAATTCCGGTGTAAACGGACAATTCTTATCGAATCTTTCCTTCATCTTATCCCAGTTTGATTTAGCCATATCTTTTTCACCTATTTCCACGATTAATAATCAAGCTCATCTTCTGTATTCGACTGCCACGAAACAACTCTATTCATGAGTTCTTCTGCAATCTTGCCTTTTGACTCATCTCTCGAACCGTACAATTTGGGAAATCTCATTGATAAACGTTCTGACAAACCAGGTTCTCGAAATATGGTATCAAAATTCCAATCAACCGATGACAAACCCCGATACGAGTCTCGAATATAAGCATTTTGTTTCTGATTAAGATATACTCCTGCCAACATACGGTCCTGTTTCCAACCGACACTATGTTTCATAGTGTTTAACAATCTTGGATATGTATCAAACAATGGTTTTGCAAAATTTAAACCATATTTACTCTCAACATTATCATATGTTCTTTGTGCTGTTATAGACTCTTCATAAGCATCTGCCAAATCTGCAAATATATCATCTACAGATGTATATTTCTGTTTTGGGTGAACAAATGCAACATTATGGTCTACTCGTTCGTTCATATAATTACAAATAAAAGAATCTGCTTTTTCTTGTCCAATATACTTGCACAAACCTTGATGTGCCCAATACGTACCGTATAACTCAGCATCTATTTCACGAGGCGAATTAAAATAATTATCTACACCATAATCAACACAACATTGCATTGCATAATATGAATATTTTAATGGTTTTGTGTATTCTTCCATTGATTCATGAACATCACGTAATTGTTCTACATGTCTATTTTCATGATAAATAGCAACAAGTCCAGCCGCAAAATCATATTCTGAAATATATTTACAAGAATACAATTTATCCACACCAACCTGAGAAAAGAATAACTGACCGTTATCACTACGAGTAGTACCATCACCCAACGCCATATCACCGTTTAGTCTAACAACAAAATTATTAATATTTATAGTATCCTCATATATTGCATATGCAAAATCAGATTTAATCATTACTATCACCACCATCAATTACATAATTATCACGAGAAAATACTGTACCAACACCTTCATATTTCTTTTCAAGCTCTCTACACTCTTGCGTACGTCTTTCCAAATCAGCACGCTGCTCAGGTGTTAATCCACCATCCGTATTATCAAACTCACCAGCCTCATAACGCTTACGGAATTCAGCCGCATGTTCTATAAATTCCGGTGTGAACGGACAATTCTTATCGAATCTTTCTTTCATCTTGTCCCAATTTGATTTAGCCATATTATTTTCACCTCTTTTCTCAATCACACATCTAATCGTTTCAGAATGCCTGAATCTTTCAACTTCTTGTAATAAGCCTGTCCTGCCGGACCATACTGTTTCTGTAAATTGTTATTCACCATACAAGACCTTGTTACACGACTATTCTTGACTTTCTGATGTTTCACATCTTCCATCATCTCAGCAATCCAAAAAATCTTTTTGTCAGTTGTTGAAGTCCCAAGTATTTTTGCAATCTTCTCAGGTGCAAACACATTGCGATTGTTCGGCTTATTGCCTGAAACACGTTCCTCTATTTTTTCTTCAATGTGATGATTTGTATGTACTATATCTGACTGTCTTACAACATTAGTTGATATACGCATTGGTAAACGACTTGCATTCACACCAACACCACGCATAAAACGAATCATTTCATCATATCCACCATCATCAGACACAATGACATATTCACAGTCACTATCTTCATGACCTAAATAACCAACTGTAGCAGATAACTGAAAATCAAGCGCATTCGCATGTCCATTAAAACATCTTACATACGAAATATGTGCTCCATACTGGACCAAATCCTGAATTTCACCAAGACTGTATTTTCCAGAAGCATCTGTATAAAACAGCATGACTTTATCATCAGCTTCCAGCTCTGGTAATATAATCATCCACTTTGTTCCCACATTTTCAGTATCAACTAAATAACACTTCTTTTGCATTTTTCTCTATTTATTATCCTTTCTATTTACTGACTACTCCCACAGGCAAGCCTATGGGTTTTCACCACAACATTTAATAACCTGCAAACAATCCTGTATCGTATAATGCTTTTACACGATTCTCTACATCATCAATTGTCCAGTCAGATGAAAAAGATACCGTAACAATACAGTTACGCTTATTCTTATCGTGCATCAGCACTTCGTATTCATAGAAAGGTCCCATAAGCCTGTCTTCACGAGACACGGAACCATCTTTTCGATTATATTTTGCAAATGCATCCATATACATACGCAGCTTTGTAATCACAAGTGCATATAATTCATTGCCTTTTTCATCACAAAAAGGCTTTACAAATCTGCTATCTACTGTATCCATTTCATTTTCTTCCACAGGGTATCTCTGATACCCTCTAAGCATCAATCCATTATCTGTCATAACAGTTTATCGCTCCTCTAAATATATTCTCCCTCAACATGACCTGTAATAAATCCAGCATCACTGAATTTCTTCATCAACTCTTCGACTTTATTGTAAACATCAACTGCAGTCTTTGGTGGTTCGTCATATCTAGGTTCAGAAATCATTGCCTGATAATCATAAGGCTGACCAAAATTTTCATCCAATACATCAATTCTAAAAATAGATGCATCTTCTGAATTTACAGAAATATCAAAACAAATATCTGATGTAAGAATTTGTGAAAAATACCATGTTGACATGTCTTCACTTAAATGAAAACCCATGGCTTTCATTTCTTCTGCTGATTTCAAATGCAATTCGATTTTCTGATTCACACCATTCTTGTTTACACGAAATGATGGAAATTTATGATAAGGTTCCTGCTTTGATGGTGCTGGCAATGTTGCTGGTACATCAGCTTCCTGCCATCCAAGCACCATGTCAAAAATCCTATCACCTTTTCCCATAAACATATCCTTCTGACACCAGCCATCTTTTTCATCATAATAAGCCAGAATTACATCTGTACGATGTAAAAATTTACTGAACACTGTGACAAAATACAACTTGTCACTCTCAGGCTGAATACCAGCCGGATTATCTGTTAAAACCCAATTTGACATATTTAGTCCTCCTTATCAGCCGCAAGGATTTCATCCAATGTCTGATTAAAATGAATCGTACCATTACTGTCAACTGTATATCCATTCTGCATCTGTGCATATAAGCGGATTGCATGTTCTACAACCGTTGTCTTTTCAAGACCTGTATTTTCACAAATTTTTGTTAAAACATCATATTCTTTCTGTGCCACTTTACAATTCAAGTGCTGTCCAGGTTTTTTTGCTCTTGCCATAATAATAAGCTCCCTTCAATTTCATCTTTATATATACATATAATACCACAAATAAAAACATTTATCAACATTTATATAGATAAAATAATATGGTAGATGTAATCCATACACCTACCATATTATTAATTTACTCGTGAAAAACGCTTCAACAACCAGTGTTGAAATTCACTGTCAACTTGTCTTTTTTCATACAGAATATGCACGTGTGGGAGACGTTGACCCTGGTAGAAATGCTGTACCATGACAGCAACCCTGTCATGTGATGTCATCCAGTTTACGAACTTTGTTCGCAGTTCCTGATAGACATCTTCGATATCATCTTCGTCATAGATACCAGCATTGTCTTCAATGTCAATCATGACACATGATACATTATCCGGTCTCGGAAAACTATGCAACTTCGACAACATCAACCCATCGAATTCTTCCTTTATTTCCATACGGGTTGTAAACAAACTCATTGGATATGCAGCTGCTCCATTCTTACCATCTACAAGAACCATTTCACCATCAAACGATGTATGCTCCTGAATAAATTTATCAGCAAGAATGAACATGTACGCCTCAAACCCACCAATAGATGGTCCATTGAGTGGGTAATCAGCTTCAAGATTAATATGACAGCTCATAACGTATCACCATGTATTACAGCATCTGCATTTCAGATTCACTGCCTGTCTTTTCAAGACCATCTGACAATGCTTCAGCCTGTTCTACACGTTCTGCATGTTTATCTTTCGATACATCCGCATTTGGTAAATAGTCAGGTAAATCTTTTGCATCACGTGCTGGACGATATTCCCCTGTAATAACCTTACCATCAAATGGTGTAGTTTCATCCATTCCGTCAAGGTCTGTAAAATCTTCCATACCATCCACACCACGAGAGAACAATTCACTTGCATCAGGATATTCCTTACCTGTATATCCAGCCTGCATACCAACTTCTGCACCACGTACAATACTGTCAAACTTAGATTTTCTCATGCTGCGGTCCAGCATAGGATTTTCATCCATCATCTGCTGTTCCCATTCATCTGTTGCTTCATCCATCATTGCCTGACCTTCTTTTGTATTGAATAACTCTTTCAAATCATCTTTTGTGATGGTCTTTCCGTTTACTTCAACACCATCTTCCAAAAAAGTCTCAGGTGTCTTTATAGTTCCAATGCCATCAGGTGTCTTTATAGTTCCAATGCCATTTCCAATGCCATATGCTTTTGTCAGATAATCCTTTGCCATATCTGATGTCAGTGCACCATTCTTAGCAGCTGCCTTGTCAATCACAGAACCTGCCTGGAATTTCGTAAAGTCAGATACATCATCAATCTGAGACAAGAAGCCTTCAACATTCTTAGATTTTCCAATGCTGCGTTTCAACATAGGATTTTCATCCATCATCTGCTGTTCCCACTCATCTGTTGCTTCAGACATCATTGCCTGACCGTCTTTTGTATTGAATAACTCTTTCAAATCATCTTTTGTGATGGTCTTTCCGTTTACTTCAACACCATCTTCCAGAGAAGTTTCTGGTTCATATGGGTTTTCAATACCATATGCCTTTGCCAGATAATCCTTTGCCATATCTGATGTCAATTCACCATTCTTAGCAGCTTCCATCATAGATGAATATGCACCATACTGGTTCATCGAATCAGCATCCAATTTGATTTGTGCACCATCCATAGTTGCCATATTACTCATGGCTCCGCTGACAACATCTTTCATAGTAGCTGCCTTGTCAATCACAGAACCTTCCTGGAATTTCTTCAAGTCAGACACATCATCAATCTGTGACAAGAAACCCTCAACATCCTTTCCGGCATCTGTCTGAGAAATTTTTGCACCTGTTTCATCATATGCAAATTTCATGATGTTCTTGTTGATACCTGCAACATTCTCAATTGTCGCTTTCTGTTCATCACTGTAATCATCATAATTTCCAGAAATCATTTCTTTGAGCTTGTCATTGTCAAGACTTCCATCTTCACTCATCAAACCTAAAGCTTTTCCTTCACCATATCCGATAGAACCACCGTCAATTGAATAAGAACCATCTTCATTTGTACGAGACATATCAAGACCCAATGCGTCAAAACTGTCAGCAAGCTGTGCACCAGCAGGTAATTTTCCACGCAAACCTTTTACAAAGTTCACCTGTTCATCGGCAGACATTCCGTCTAAAGAATCGAAATCTGTATTTTCAAACGCTTTCTTTCTCTGACCTTCTTCTGTAAAATTTGTTTCCACAAAATTCTTACCTTCCTGATATAATTTTGAGCCTTTCAATGCACCCATGACAACATCAAAGGCATTCTTCGGCACATTTGTGCCATTTTCATAATTTGCCATATATAAAACCTCACTTTCGTAAATTGTCTTTATATGTTAAGCATACAACATTTTTTCTATAATGCAATATTTATATTAAAGTACAAGTTTATTGATTTTATACATACAATACTCTATACTAACCTGTGTGAGAGATAAGAACGAATATCCAACATATTCGTTCGATAGCTTACATGAATCTTATTATAGAACGACACATACAGCAATCTTTCGAGAAGAAAATGGTTTAATTACATATAAAATATTAACAAGAAAACAATAGCACCGTTATAGGTAGTGATGTTTTTAACTTTCCCAAACATTGTGTCGTGTTAATTGGACAAAACAAACGCTCGCAGTTCAACAAACCTGTGGGCGTTTTTCTCAGAATGACTTGTACAGCAAATCATAAACATAATGCTAAAAGTAAATAAAAAAGGTTTACAAACATATTTTTGAGTCATGGAGGTAAAAATTATGACAAATTCATTCGCAAACGCTGCTCACAGAGCATCCAATCAGAAACTGACAGCCAATGGAGCACACGCTTTCGCATCAACAGGCAACGCTCTTGTTGACATGTTTGCAAGCATCGGTGCAATGCGTGCAGCATCCAATACGACAATCCAAACAATGATGGCTGAAGCATTCTCTCAGGACCCATTATTGGCAACCAAAATGATGTTCTATACACGAGACATTCGTGGAGAACGTGTTGGTAAAGGAGAACGTGACACATTCCGTATCCTTCTTGCATGGATGGCAAAATACCATCCAGATATCGTGAAATTAAACATTCCACTTATCGGTGTCTATGGTCGTTTTGATGACCTTTACACATTGGTTGGAACAACATGTGAAAACGATATGTGGCAGTATGTCAACGAACTTCTTCAGCAGGACATTGCTCACATGAGATACAACAAATCTCATCCAGACAAGGCTAAAAAGCCATGCTCTCTGCTTGCAAAATGGCTGAAATCCGTTCGTACTTCATCTAAAGCAACAAGCAAACTTGGAAAGCTGACTGCCAAGAAACTCGGCATGACACAGAAAGCATACCGTTCAACACTTTCCGAAATCAGAGAATATCTGCCAGTTGTTGAATCCTTAATGTCAGCAAACAGATGGGACGAAATCGACTACGAACACATCCCATCAATGGCAATGAAAACATATCGTGCAGCATTTGCTAAACACGATGTCAATCAGAAATTCTCTGACTACAAAGAAGCAGTCAAAAAAGGCGAAGCAAAAATCAACGCTTCTACACTCTTCCCATATGACATTGTAGGTCCATATCTTGACTACGATGCAAAACCTGATGATGATATCATCGAAGCACAGTGGAAAGCTATGCCTGACTACGTTGCTGATGATGTCAATGCAATCGTTATCTGCGATACATCCGGTTCTATGGAACAGACTGTAAACAATGTTCACGCATTACCACAGAAAGCAGCCTTCGGACTTACACTGTATTTTGCAGAACATAACACTGGAGCATGGCACAACCTGTTCATGACATTCTCAACCAGACCTAAGTTTGTATCTGTAAAAGGCAACACCTTGAAACAGAAAATTCACTCTCTTGACAGAGATGACTGGGGAATGTCAACAAACTTACAGCGTGCTTTCGAGCTTGTACTCAACACAGCAGTCAAGAACAACGTGCCTGCTAACGAAATGCCAAAAGCATTGATTGTCATCAGTGATATGCAGATTGACAGCTGTGACGCAACAAGAGACAAAGATTTCTACACAGTCATGCGTGCAAAATTCGTAGCTGAAGGATATGAAATTCCTCATATCATCTTCTGGAATGTCAATGCTCAGAAACCAACAATGCTTACTGACGATACAAAACGTCCTGGTGTACAGCTCATCTCCGGCTTAAATGCTAAAACATTCGCTGAAATCATTGATAATGCATCTGCAGATGCAGAAACATTGATGATGAACTGCTTGACTAATCCGCGTTACGACGATGTCGTCATCGCATAAAAAATCACATACGAAGCCTCCTGTGAAATCTCACAGGAGGCTCTTTGCATATTACATAAAGAAAGGAGATTTTTATCATGAATCTTGAACAAATCAAACAGGAACTTCATAAGCCTGAGTATGATTTCTTAAAAGAAAACCCTCATCTTGGTGACAATGTTATCCTGTTAGGTCTTGGAGGTTCTCATGCATACGGCACTTTCAACGAGAACTCAGACCTTGACATTCGTGGCGTTGCGCTGAACACAGCAGATGAAATCCTGACATGCAGCAATTTCGACTGGCAGGTCACAGGAGCAAAAGATTCCGGCACAGATGCCTGCATCTATTCATTCATAAAAATGATGAAACTGCTTGCAGAATGCAATCCAAACTGTATTGAAATTTTAGGTTTAAAACCAGAACATTATCTGTATGTTTCTCCTATCGGACAAAAACTGCTTGATAACAAAGACATGTTCCTATCAAAACTTGTCATTCCTAAATTCTTAGGATATTCCAGTCAGCAGCTTTACAAACTCAAACAGCTTGCAGCTGACGGTTTCGACCAGTCTGAGCTTGAAAAACATATTCTCCACCAGCTGGAACGCATGAGCAAGCACTTCATGCAGGACTACACTGAGTTCAATGGTTATCTGCATCTCTACATTGATGAAAGTGAACAGGAAGACATGGATACTGAAATCTACATGGATGTAAACATCGCTCATTATCCACTTCGTGATTACTGTAAAATCTGGAATACATGGCAGAACACAGTATCATCCTACAAGAAACTCGGTAAGCGAAATGACCATGCCAACAAGCATGAAAAAATGGGTAAACACTCCATGCAGCTCATTCGTCTGCTTGATACATGTGCTGACATTCTTGAAAAACATGAAATCATCACATATCGTGAAGATGAACGTGAAGAATACATTGCTATCCGCAACGGTAAATACATCACAGAAGATGGCAAAATCAAGAATGAATTCTTCGAACTTGTAGAAGAAAAAGAAAAGCATCTTGATGAACTTGCTGCCAAGACAACATTGCCCGAATTTCCAGACTATGACCGCATCAATGCGTTCATTAAAGAAGTTAACACAAAGCTTATCAGCAGAAATTCTTGACATCTGGATATAAACAAGACTACAATATAACTATAATTTGCTCACATTTATGAGTAAAAATTATCAAGAAAGGAAATTTTTGTATCATGAAACTGAACTTAACAAAAGAGGAATCAGCTAATATCCTGAACCTCAGAAAAGAAGCTGTAAACATCTTATGTCTTCAGAAAAACATTGCACCGGACCAAAAAGCTCGTGTATCCGTAGTCATGGACTTTTCCGGAAGCATGTCACCACTTTATAGAAACGGTACCGTACAGGCAGTCTTAGAAAGACTTCTGCCTATCGCAATGCAGTTTGATGACAATGACGAAATGGAACTCTGGCTCTTCGATGACAGCTTCCGCCGTATGCCAAATATCACACTGCAAAACTATTATGGATATGTTGACAAGGAAATCCTGTCAAAACACTATCATATGGGATGCACAGAATATGCACCTATTATGAAAGACGTATTTGACAAGTATCTTGTAGAAGAACCGGATGACATTCCAAACCTTGTACTGTTTATCACTGATGGTGCAAACTCTGACCGTCCAAAGTCAGAAAAAGTCATCCAAGCATTATCAGGCTATCCAATCTTCTGGCAGTTCATCGGAATCGGTCAGCGTTCATTCCCGTTCCTTGAAGAACTGGATGATATTGGAAACCGTGTCGTTGACAATGCAAACTTCTTTGCACTCAACGATTTTCAGTCTATCGAAGATGACAAGTTATATGGCAGACTGTTAAACGAATATCCAAACTGGCTTGGATACCCGGAACTCAAAACAATGCCTTACAGGTCAGACCGCACAATGGATGAAATCTTGAACAGCAGCTCTGCTTCAGGCAACACACCTGCCAAAAAGAAAGGTTTCTTCTCAAAATTATTTGATTAACAAAGACATATAACTTCGTAAACAAAGACCACTCTTAATGAGTGGTCTATTATTTTTTTAAGACCAATAATAAAACAATCGATTGCTGAAACTGAATAACTTATAACAAACCATTCCAACAATCTCCCCAACAGAAAGGAAACTAATATTGTCAATAACCCACGACTTAAACACTCTGTGTTATGAAGTTGGAGCTTGCAAAAGC
>ENA-ORTF01001015-ORTF01001015.1-human-gut-metagenome-genome-assembly--contig:-NODE-1015-length-34839-cov-3.214064_pt1 | contig 34839 bp, 29 predicted proteins | sample MGYA00241908_ERZ509180 | MGnify/ENA primary metagenome ERZ509180 (study PRJEB26280, sample SAMEA2338814) | human gut metagenome | biome: human gut; feature: human-associated habitat; material: faeces... | reverse complement strand
TGAAGGAAAACGACATCCCGGACATCATCGCCCGGTTCCATAACCTTGATGCCGAAACTGACCGCAAGCGCACCGAGCAGAGCTTCTTTGTGCCCAAAGAGGAAATTGCCGCCAACGGCTATGATTTGTCCATCAACAAGTACAAGGAGACCGAGTATGTGCCGGTGGAGTATCCCTCGACCACGGAAATTCTGGCCGACCTGCATGAGCTGGAAATGGAGATCACCAAGGGTCTGGCAGAACTGGAAGAAATGGTATGACGGAGGAAAATGCGATGACAGAAAATGATAAACTGCAAATGTTTGAGGACCGACCGATTCGTACCGCATGGGATGAAACGCAGGAAGAATGGTACTTCTCCATTGTTGATGTTGTGACGGTTTTAACAGAAAGCGGAGATTACAACACCGGGCGAAAATATTGGAATAAGTTGAAGCAACGCTTGAAAGCTGAGGGCAGTGAACTGGTGACAAATTGTCACCAGTTGAAAATGAAAGCGACAGACGGAAAACGCCGTTTGACCGATGTTGCCAACACGGAACAGCTCCTGCGCATCATTCAGTCGGTGCCGTCCAAAAAGGCGGAACCGTTCAAGATGTGGCTGGCGATGGTCGGCCGGGAGCGCATCGAGGAGATCATTGACCCGGAACTGACCATCGAGCGCGCACTCGATACCTACGCCCAAAAAGGCTATTCCCCGGAATGGATCAATCAGCGGCTGCAAACCATCCGCGCCCGCAAAGAGCTGACGGATGCGTGGGGCGCCCACGGTGTTGAAGCGGGCAAGGAGTATGCGATCCTGACGGACGAGGTTACAAAGGCCTGGTCCGGCATGACGACGCGCCAGTATAAAAATTATAAAGGGCTAAAAAAGGAGAATCTGCGCGACAATATGAGTACGCTGGAGCTGGCTTTGAATATGCTGGCAGAAGCCACCACAACGGAGCTGACAAATGCCCAGAATCCGCAGGGGCTGGAAGAAAACCGTGTCGTTGCCAAACAGGGCGGCGCGGTGGCTGGAAATGCCCGGAAAGAGATCGAGTCCAAGACTGGCCGCCCGGTGGTCACTGCCGAGAATGCAAGTACCATGTTGCTGGGGCAGACGGTTGCCGGAATGATCGAGAGCGTGGCAACGGAAAAAGATGACGAAAAATCGGAATAACATGCAGGTGTGGAAGGAGATGGTGTGATGGCGAAGTTGGGAGAGGTATGCAAGGTTTCGGCTAGTACCAAGATGATTGATAAAAGCAAAGCGTGGCTTTTGAATCTTGACATGGTTGAACAGCAAACGGGACGAGTTGTCGAGTATAACTTTGTTGGTGAAGATGGTCTGAATGGTTCAATCACTCAATTTGATACAGAAAATGTTTTATATTCCAAATTGCGCCCAAACTTAAATAAAGTTGTACTTCCTGAAAGAAATGGATTTTGCACATCAGAATTATTGCCGCTTCGTCCAGATGCTAGAAAACTTGACCGCTCGTATCTTGCAGTGTTTCTTCGCTCTGACGGATTTGTAAACTGGGCTGTATCTAAAACAGCCGGTGCAAAAATGCCGAGATTAGGAACAAAAGACTTATTAAACGCCAATATTCCTTTGCCGGAGATAAAAGAGCAAAAGGCTATTGCAGAAAAATTCAAGAAGACGGAAGAGTTGATATCTCTCCGCAAACAGCAACTTGTCAAGCTGGACGAGCTGGTAAAGGCACGGTTTGTGGAGATGTTTGATGCAATATCTCCAAAAAAATGTGCATCTAAGATTGGAGAATGCGCGGAAGTTCTTGGTGGATATGCATTTAAGAGTGATTGCTTTAGCAATCAAGGAGTTCCAGTAGTTCGGATTGGAAATATAAATGATGGTAGGATAGATATAGATTATAATACTTGCTATGCAGAAGAATTTTGGAACAAAAATCCTAGATTTCAAGCGAGAAAATACGATATCTTAATGGCAATGTCAGGAGCAACTACCGGCAAAGTTGGAATATATAAATCAGATGAACGGCTTTTAATTAACCAACGAGTTGCATGTATTCGAGCGAGAGATGATGAGAGTGCAATATTTTTGTTTGCATGTTTGCAACTTCCGTGGATGTATAATCTTGTTCAAGAAGCATCCGCGGGATGTGCACAGCCTAATATAAGTGGAAAACAGATAGAGACTATGCCGGTTCCAAAGCCGGAAACTTCTAAAGTACATCAATTTGCCGCCTTTGTGGAACGCGTAGACCAGCAGAAGCAGACCGTACAGCAGAGCCTTGAAAAGCTGGAATTGATGAAAAAGGCACTGATGCAGGAGTATTTTGGGTAACTCCCCCAGTCGCCTGACGGCGACAGCCCCCTCAAAGAGGGAGCCTTTGACGTTGCGGTTGCGGAAAGCCTCCCTCCTTGAGGGAGGTGGATGCGAACGAAGTGAGCAGACGGAAGGAGTTTGCTCTGTGAAAGAAGAAATGCGAGGATTTATGCAAGATTTAAAAAAGAAATATCAGGTTTTTATCAGCTCTACCTACGAGGATTTGAAAGATGAGCGGGCGGCTGTGACACAATGTTTGCTTGACAATAACTGTATTCCTGTTGGAATGGAACAATTTCCATCAAGCAATATGAGCCAGATGGACTATATCAAGAAGATGCTGGACGATTGTGATTATTATATTTTGATTGTAGGCGGACGATATGGTTCACTGGATGATGACGGGGTTGGATATACAGAAAAAGAATACGACTATGCTATCCAAAATGGGATTCCAGTAATGGCATTTGTTTTTGACCATCCGGAAAAATTGCCGTTTGATAAGCATGATCGAACAGATACTACAAGAGAAAAATTCAATGAATTAGAGAAAAAATTTGATAACGAAATAAAAGAAGAAAAAGAAAAAGTTATTGAAGCAGGCGGTCTAAAGATAATTGGTACACAAAGACACGAATCAAGAAGAATTGATAACCAGCTTCGTGGACGTAGTGGACGTCAAGGTGACCCAGGAGAATCTAGATTCTACATTGGATTAGACGATGACTTAATGAAAATCTTCGGTGGCGACATTGTAACAAAAGTCTACAATACATTAGGCGCAGACGAAGATATGCCAATAGAAAGCAGATTAATTTCAAAGGCTGTTGAAAATGCCCAAAAGAAAGTTGAAGGAAGGAACTTCAGTATAAGAAAGAACGTTCTACAATATGACGATGTAATGAATGTTCAAAGAACAGTAATTTATGAGCAAAGAAGAGATGTTTTAGACGGCATGAACTTAAAAGAAAGCATACTAAAAATGATGGATTCTGTTGTTGAATTAATAGTAGATTCTCACATTGTAGACGGAGAAGAAGTAAACAAAGAATCAATCGCTCAAGACATAGAAACAAACTTAGGAATAAGTGATGTAGCAGCATTAAAGGCAGAAAAATTCGACAGAAATGCTTTAGTAGACGAATTAATAGCAAAAGTACACGAAATATATGCTTCTAAAGAAACAGAATTTGGTGAGGAAAATTTAAGAGAACTTGAAAGAGTTGTAATGCTTAAAATAGTTGACCAAAAATGGATGGATCATATAGACAACATGGACGAATTAAAGAAAGGTATTGGACTTCGTGGATATGGACAACAAGACCCAGTTGTACAATACAGACTTGAAGGAACAGAAATGTTTGACGATATGATAGAAGACATAAGAATGGACGTTGTAAAAATATTGCTAAACATTCGCAAAAAAGAAGGTCCAATAGAAAGAACAGAAACAACAAAAGTAACAGGAGCAAGCCTTGAAGATACAGCAATCAACCTAGTTGATGGAAATATATCAGAAAAAGAAGGCGGAATGAACAAAACAGTTGTAAATGAAGGACCAAAAGTTGGAAGAAATGACCCATGCCCTTGTGGAAGTGGGAAGAAGTATAAGAATTGTTGTGGTAAAAACGCATAAAATCAATACTTTCAGAGATTAGAACAATTTACATAAATATGAAAACAATCCAAATTGTTTGCATTTTGTTTGCAAATTGTTTTCATACAAGTAAGTAAAAACTCTGAAACTATCTAAAATAAAGACTTTGCGGGTTGCAAACAAACTAAAAACAAATATAAAAAGTGTTATCATTCGTGGTAACGCTTTTTTTGTTTACCTTCGTGGAAGGAGGTATAAATGTGAAATGTCGAATGTAACAATTCAAAAAAGAGGAAAGTACTATCAATATAAGTTTGAAACTGCAAAGATTGATGGTAAAAGAAAATTTTCAAGCAAGTCTGGATTTAGGACTAAAGCTGAAGCAGAAAAGGAGGGGATAAAAGCCTATAACGAATATATGAATACTGGGCATGATTTTACACCAAGTGATATGAGTTATTCTGATTTATTAGATTATTGGTTAGAAAAGCATTGTTATATTAATCTAAAATATCACACAATAGAAGCATATAGCAGTATTATAAAAAATCATATAAAGCCCAATATAGGTCATTTTCTAATTTCTCAAATTACTAGATCAACCTTACAAGACTTTATAAATAAAATCTACATAGATAAATCATTTAGTAAGAATTTTCTTAATAATATAAAGAAAGTTATAAAAGGCTCATTCACTTTTGCTTATGAAAATGATTTTGTAAAGGTAAATCCGTCCATTGGAATTAAATTACCTAAATATGATATTCCTCCAGATGATCCAGCACATATTTTTACAAATGAAGAAATAAATATGATACTTAATAGGTTTAAGAATAATCATTGTGTATATTATGCATTTTTAACTGCTTATTGCACAGGACTTCGAATTGCAGAAGTATTTGCACTTACTTGGAATGATATAGATTTTAGGAATAAAACAATTAGTGTAAATAAAAACATACTAAAAAAGAATCAAGTAGGTGGAACAAAGAAAAGACACATAAGTGGGAACTCAACAACAGTATGGTATTTTGGAACTTGCAAGACTCAAACAAGTTATAGAACTATTCCTATTGGAGAAACATTATTAAATGCTCTTAAAGAGTATAAGAAAGAACAAGAAGAAAATAAAAAGAATTATGGAGATACTTATATGAAACATTATAAGAAAAGCGTTATAAATCCATACAATAATAAGCAAGAGATTAAAATATTAAATGCTTATGCAGAATTACAAATACCATTAGATGAAGTAGATTTTGTATTTGTAAAGAAGAACGGAGTATATGAGGGGACAGATAGCTGTAAATACCCATTTAAGGTTATACACTATAATTAGGTATTCCTTGCAGATTTCACGATTTTAGAGATACTCACGCAACGAAATTAATTGAATCAGGAGCAGATATAAAAGCTGTTTCTAAAAGATTAGGACATAGAAATATCGATTTTACTTATAACATATATGTAAGAGTAACGCAAAAAATGGAAAGTGAAACTGCTGATAAATTTGAAGAAATATGTGGAACTTTATAGGAGGAAAGTATTATGAAAAATGAATTACCAAAAACAAAGATAGACGAAAGAACTGGAATTGAATACAGATTAGAAGGAGATTATTATATTCCTAATCTAATTTTACCAAAACAAGAAACAATTAGTCTTAATAAATATGGAAGAATGAGATTAAACTATTTGAAAGAACATAAAAAAGCTGAATACTCAATTATGTTATTAGATGGTACATTAAACGCACATTTGAAAGAAATTCAAGAAACAGCTCAAAATAGAGTTGAACAGATAATAAACAAACTAAAAGCAGAAAGCGATTTAACTGAAGAAATGAAAGATACAGATATTTTTTATTGGGTTGGCACAATGAACGCTATTAAGGCACAAGCAGAAGAAATTGTTTTTAGTGAATTGATTTATAGTTAATATTGTAAAAAGCGAATGAAAATTTTTCTCATTCGCTTTAAAATTTCTATGATGATTTGATATTTATTATTTTTTGTTTCAAGATTTTTGATTACATTTTGGATATATCGTATATTTCGTTATATTGTTATGCATTAAAAACAATGTACTTTTTACCCATTATCATTACCTCTTATTTTAAAAGTTTTCGATTATCATTGTTAAAAAGTTGCCTATAATTATCATGCCATACTGTTAATATTCCATTGTTTAATCTTTGCATTTTCTTTATTTCTCTTGAAGCTATATATATATCTGTACTTGGATAATATGTTGGTTTTAATATTATTTCTGTTGATTGTCCTTTTACTATAAGTGCATTAGATTCAGCATCTCCTAATCTCTTAGTATAATTTTGATATAATGTTGGACAATTAGCCTTTAGTAATGATGGTATATTAGAAAAAACGTATTTATCTATAATATCAAAAGCATAATATCCTGATAATGTTCCATCAAAAGGATTTACATATATATGATTAAAGAAATCAATGTCTATAATTGAACCATGTATTGTTCCAGATCCACCAATTTCTCTAACTTGATTAGAAACGATTTTTTGATATTTAGTATATTTCTCTAAAGGTTCTTTATTTAGCAAGATTTGACTATCCATATTATCGTAGTAATAATGAACATCTTTTACATTTAATGATTTTAATGCACCACCATTTAATATAGCTAAACCTCTTATAGATGGTCTAATAAAACAATAGTAACCGTTTTTTTTCAACATGAATATTTCGCCATCTCTATTATAATCCATTCCAATATTTTTTCCTCTATAAAAATCATTGTATTGAGTTTTTGTTATAGTATATATTCCATCTGCATAATCTGAAAACAAATCATAATCATACTCTATACAAAAGGATTTAACAAAAGCAGTTTTATAATTATATCCCAATTGATTGTCTGCATATATTCTATATTCTCCATCGTCATAAAAATAATTTCTATGAGTATGTCCACTTACATAGACCCAATTTCTAACATATTCCTCTGATTTTGACCAATCTTTTTTTGAAGTATGCGTTAAAATAATAACATGTTTATCAGCAATACAAGTGGTTAATTTATCATATATTTTTTCAAATTTTTTAGTTTCATTTATTTCTTGTTCTCGATTTAGTGTATATCTATAAATACCATCATTAGCATTAAAATCATTATTGTATCCAGAAAATGCTATTCCTCCACTAATTACCAAGTTTGCCTTTTTTAATTTTTCTCTAATCGCTTTATCTGACAAGTTATTAATTTCTTCTTCTGAAATTTCTTCTAGCTTTTCTTCTTCAATATATAATAGGTTATTATGTATAAAATACATATCATTTGATATTATTAAATTCTTATAATTATTGATAATATCTTGTAATTTATGCCCAGCAAAATCCCATAGTTCATGGTTACCTAAAATAAATATAACTTTTATATTATATCTTTTTATTTCTTTTGACAATTCAGTAATAAACACTTTATAAAAATCATAGTTAGATGACACATCTCCACCTATTAAAAGAATCCTACTACTATTTTTCAAAATATTTATTATTATGTCTTTTATAGCAAATTCAATATCAAATATTGATTTACACTTTTGTAATCTATGCATTAAATGTATATCTGAAACATAAGAAACTCTTATATAACTATTATAATCGTTCATTGATTCATTTAATAATAAATCCCTGCTTTCATTTAATACTAATTGTGTTTCTTTCTCATTATTTATTGTTTTTTCAAATGAAAGAAGATTATTAGAATTATTTAATATTTCATATTTCAATCCGAGTTTATCCATTATTTCACTTCTAATATGTGCATTATCAAAATTAATATCTTTAATATCTTTTAAATTTGAAAGACCTTCGCAAAAAATCAAATCAGCATTGCTCAAATCATTATGCAAATAATAAATATAATTAAAAAAGTATTTAAACCCTCTTTTTCTTTCAAGTAAAGTATTTCCGTTTTGATCTGTCCATTTTTGTAAAACCCAAAATTTTTCCGATGCATAATACTTATTTACTATATGTGATATTTTTGTGCTATCTAATGGTAATAATGTATTCTCATTTATTTTACAATTTTTTATATCTTCTTCTGAAATTACTGCTTTTGATAAATCACAATCAGATAAATTCCCATCTAAATATTCTATAAGTTCTTTAATATTATAGAAATACTTTCTAATTATAATTGGCCAATTTTTTCCTGTTATTTTATATGATTCTTCAATTATAAAATAATTTGTTCTTATATCAAATTTGCAGTTAGTTTCTTTTGTATAATTATTATTGGCTATGTCATCTGCCAAGTTCTTTACTTTCTTTATATATCTGCTAATCGTTGCTGGTGCTCGTACATTTTTATTGTAATTAATTGAATTTAACACTTCTTTTGCAGGAAAATATAAACACATCTTTTCTTCTGATATAATGTTCTCACAATTATTTATTGCATCCATCAAAATTTTAAATGCTTTTTTAGGTTTATCCTTAATGAAATAGTAGATAAGTATATCTTCAAAATAATATTCGTGATATTTGCTTTTTTTAAAATTATTTAGAACTTTTATTAACTCTTTTAAATTTTTGCAATCTAAAACTTTGTTAATCCACAATTTATTTTTTTCTTTTTTTAATTCTGCATTTTTAAATTCAGCATGTAAATTTTCTAATTCATTATCAAGACTATCATCTGCAATAGTATAATCTATAAAAGCATTATTCTTAATCTTATTAACATCTATTTTGTATTTTTTTACCTGTCTTGAAGTAAATTCACATTGATAGTAGCAAGACTTTTCATATATATTGCCTTTTAAATACTCATAATAGTCATCAAATAATTCAAAATTGGTTATTATTGTTTCTAATATACTATTATTACTAAAATCCATTATGTATTCTTGAACAAAAAATCTATTAAAAATTACGTCATATCCTCTATGAGAATATACTCTCATTCCTGATTTTCTTTCAGCTTCTATAATATCAATATTATTTCTTAACTCTAATGGTATATCTTGATAATCAATATTTTTCTTTTTAATGTTTTTTATTATTATAGATATTTCTTTATTCATAATTTTTCCTTCCTATAAGTTACTCTTAAAAATTACTCATATAGCTAAACAATATCATAAATTTACATTTTTCTCAATAAATTTCATTTAAAACTCTTGAATATTTATAAAAGTTATGTTAAATTTAAAATAATAAATTGATTGATATTTGGATCAATCGTCAAGAGAGCCAAAAGTTGTAAATATCTACGGCGTTGGCATCAATGACGTATCTGTTCAAACTTTTATAGAACAGATAATACAAATATCATTCTGAAAAGGATGGTATTTTTTTTATTGCAAAATTGCCATCCGAAGGGAAAGGATGGTGTTTGAAGTGAAAATAATTAAGCAAAAGCTAGAATTTGAGGAATGTCTAAAAAAAGGCTAGAGTTTATATGTGAGTTTTCTAAAGTTACTCCTACTTTTATCAATAGTAGCATTAGAAAAATTGAAAAGACTAATATTTTATATATTGAACCTCATAGAGTAATTATAAAAAATGTTACTTTTTGGTATTTAATTACTCAAAGAATGTTTATGTACACAACTAAGGATATTTAGTGATAAAGTACTCCTTTGGGATAAAACAGTATAGTTTGAGAGCTATGCTGTTTTTGTATTCAGTAGAAAATGAGAGCCACAAAAATGATATTGTTTAAATGACAAAAAATAAACATATCGGAGGTGCTCTCTTATGGGTAATAATAGCACAGATAGATTAAAATATAAAGAGTCAGTAATAAAATTTTCAAAAAAATATGGAGTAACAAAAGCAGTATATAAATTTGGAGAATGTAAGAGAATAACATATAGATGGCAAAATAGATATGATGGAACGTTAGAAAGTTTAAAAGATAAATAAAGATGTCCGCATGAGTATGAAAAGTTAATAAGTGAATTAGTAAAAAGAAAAGGTTATAGGAAAATTTTTAAAGGCAATTTGGAATGGTAATTAATGAAATTACAAAAATAAAAAAATAGATACATATATTAGAAAAAAATTAAAATATATAATTTGAAAATAGTAAAACAACTGCAGGAGCAAGAAAAAATAAACGATGTTAAGTTTAGTTGACAAACTTCAAGCCAAAATAGGTAGAAAATTTTTTGCTTTTTTGCTAAAATAAAATCAGGAATTTCAAAAAAAAGAATTTCAAAAAAAAGAATTTCAAAAAAAAAGAATTTCAAAAAATATAAAATAAAAGGAGAAAAAAGAAAATGAAATTTAATGAGAAATTAATTAATTTAAGAAAGAAAGCAGGATTATCTCAAGAGGAACTAGGATATAAATTAAATGTTACAAGACAGACAGTATCTAAATGGGAATTAGGTCAAACAACACCAGAAATGGATAAACTAATAGAAATTAGCAAAATATTTAATATAAGTGTTGATGAATTAATAAATGAATCAGAAACAAAAAATGATTCAAATTCAAATCCTATAATTGAAGACCAACCAATAGAAAAAACTAATAATAAAGAAAAAACAGTAAGAACCATAGTAATTGGAGTACTTATTGTTGTAATATTACTAATAGTGATTGGAGTCTTTACAGGAAGTAGTATATTAAATATCTTTAATAAAACAGCAAAAACTGAAGAAGGTATTATTGATAAATTTTTTAGCATGTTTGATAAAACAATAGAAAAACAAGAAAATAGCATGAATACAGAAGGAGTAGACAATAATAGTAATATATTTAATGAAGCAAAAAATATAATAGATGGGACGGACAAGAAAATGGAGATAAGTCAGTTTAATGGTCCAATAAAAATATATAATGGAACTCAAATGGGAGTAGGAGTAAAATCAGTTTTAGATACTGTAATTACAAGCAATAAAACAAAAGAAAATAAAATAAAAGTAAAATTTATGGAAATAGAAACAGAAAATGTAGATGAGATTAAAAATTTAAAACAAAATATAGACAAATATACTGATTATGAAGTATCATTTGAATATGATGATGATGGTTTTATAAATGAAGTAATAATTGAAAATGTATAGAAAAGGAGAAATATATGATAATATTAATTATAATAGCTGTTTTATTAGTAATTATATTAAAATTATATAATGATTTAGTTAAGGCGAGAAATAATGTAAGACAAGCTAAATCAGGTATAGACATATACTTAAATCAAAGATTTGATTTGATTCCAAATCTAGTGGAATGTGTAAAAGGATATTCAAAACATGAAAAAAGCATATTTACAGAAATAGCAAATTTAAGATCGGCATATATGAAACAGCCGAAAAATATAAAAAGTGCTGAAACTTTAAATAATAAAATGAATCAGCTTATAGCTGTAGCAGAGAATTATCCAGAGTTAAAAGCTAGTGAGCAATATTTGAATTTACAAAAAAATTTAACTAAAATAGAGAGTCAATTACAAGCTGCAAGGAGAATATATAATTTAGAAGTTACAAATTACAATACTAAACTAGATGTTGTGCCATCTAATTTAATTGCAAGTTTATTTGGATTTGAACATGCTCAACTATTTGAAATAGAAGATTATAAAAGAGAAAATATAAATATAAAAATCGAGGAATAGATGATGAAAACATTTGATGAAATTTATCAGGAACTAAAAACTGAAGATATGCAGGAAATAAATAAATTATATGAATGTGTTAAAAAGAAAAGCAAAAATCAGAAAAGAATAGCACTAATAATATGTGCAATAGTAGATATATTAATTTTATTTTTAGTTAGTGCAAATTTAAAGTCAGTATTTTTTAGTATGTTTGCAATTATGTTTATTTTTATAATAGATACTGTAATATGTTATAATAACACTAATATCAGGATTTAGTAAAGAATATAAAGAATTAAATACACAATATAAAAATATAGTAATAAAAAAGATTATAAATAATTTTTACGATAATTTGGAGTATTTCCCATATAAATCAATGCCTGAATATATTTATGAAAATGCAGGTTATGAATATTATGATTGTTATTCGTCAGATGATTATTTTGAGGCTCAAATAAATAATAAATATAGTATTCAAATGGCTGAAGTACTTACCAAGGAAAAAAGAGAGTATGAAGATGCAAATGGAGAAAAAAGAGAAGAGGAAATTATAGAATTTAATGGATTATTTGCTAAAATTATTCTGGATAAAAATATTAATAGTGAATTAAGAATAATGCAAAATGGAAAATTTTTATTAGATAAAAATAAGTTAAATATGGACTCTAGTGAGTTTGAAAAATATTTTGATGTGAAAACAACTAACAAGATTATAGCAATGCAATTATTAACATCAGATGTTATGGAAGAACTAATAAAATTTGAAGATAAAACAAAAATGAAGTACGATATTTATATAAAAAATGATGAATTGTATTTAAGATTTCATTCAGGAGCAATGTTTGAAATAGAAAATCTAAAAAAAGAAATATTAGATAAAGAACTAATAGAAAAATATTTTTATATGTTGAATTTTACATATAATTTATCTAATAAATTAATTAATATAATAAATGATACACAAATATAAATGAAAAAACTTGCCATTATTATTGGTAAGTTTTTTCATTTTTCATAATGGAATAGACAATTAAATTTTCGGATTTTCCTGTTTTTTCATTAATTTTACGATTTCTTAATACAGCATCTTTTTTCATTCCGACATTTTCCAACATTTCACATTTTGTTTCAGTTAATTTTTTATTGCTATCATAAAATTTTGAAATTACAATGTTAAAATCTAATTGATTAAATAGATAGTCTAAGACAGCGTTTAGAGCTTCTTCAATAAGATTAGTGTTAAATTTAGAAAAAGTAATTCCAAATTTTATATCACAACGTTTATCTGGAAGAGAAACTTCTAAAGATCTAATGTAAGCAATTACAGTAGAAGTTGCTTTTTCTTCAACTGCTAAAGCAAGTTCACCAGTTTCATATTCTCTAATAAAAGATGAAACCATAGCAGAAGTTTCATATATGTTTTTATGAATATGATATTCTGAACAATTTTTTAGCTCTTGTATAGTAGCTAAATTTTTATAAACATCTTCTACATCATCCATCTTGAACTTTCTGATTTTTAAATTTTTTGTTTCTAAATCTTTCATTTTTACACCTCCCAAAAAAGTAATATATCATAAAGAAACAAAAAACACCATTTTTTTTATACATTATCCAACATTTAGTATACAAAACTGAAAAATATAAAAGTCAAACAAATAAAAGACTAAAAAACTTATATGAATATTATTATTAATTTTTGGGAAATATTCTTAATAAAGGACTAAAAAGGAGAAAAAATGATTTACACATTAACAATTAATCCAGCTTTGGATTATATAATAGAAATACAAAATTTTAAATTAAGTAATATTAATCGTAGTGAAAAAGAATATATCTTTCCAGGAGGTAAAGGAATTAATGTGTCTATTGTTTTAAAAGAATTAGGCATAGATTCAACAGCGTTAGGATTTATTGGAGGTTTTACAGGAACAGAAATTGAGAATAAGGTACAGAAATATGGGGTAAAGACGGATTTTGTAAATGTAAATGAAGGTATTTCTAGAATTAATGTAAAAATAGAAACAGAGTCAGAAGAAACAGCTATTAATGGAAAAGGACCATATATAAGTTCTAGATATATTGATTTATTATATGAAAAAATAAGGCAAATAAAAAAAGGTGATATTTTAGTTTTGTCAGGAAGTGTGGCTGAAGGAGTTGAAGAAGATATTTATCAAAAAATTTGCCATGAATTACAAAAAAACGAAGTTAAAATAATTGTTGATGCAAGAGGTAATCTTTTATTAAAAACTTTAGAATATAAGCCTTTTTTAATAAAACCAAATCAAGAAGAATTAGAAGAAATTTTTAATACAAAAATTACAAACAAAGAACAAGTAATTCAGCTTGCAAAAGAACTACAAATAAAAGGAGCAAAAAATGTACTAGTATCAATGGGAAGTGAAGGTGCAATATTCTTAAGTGAAAATGGAGAAGTATTTAAAAGAAAAGCATGTGTAGTAAAAGAAAGAATAAATACAGTAGGAGCAGGAGATTCTATGATAGCAGGTTTTATAGCAGGATATAAATTATCTTCAAAATATGAAGAAGCACTAGATATGGGAATAGCAGCGGCAACAGCAACTACTGCATCTATGTTTTTAGGGAAAAAAGAAAAAATATACAATATATATAATGATATAAAAGACACAAAGTAAGTAGGAAAGGAGAATGTATTGATTAGTAAATCAATACAACTTAAATATGAAAATTACAGATTTAATAAAAAAAGAAGCTATAGATTTAAATGTAAAAGCTTCTACAAAAAAAGAAATAATAGAAAAAGCAGTCGAATTGATGTCTAAAAATCAAAATATTACTAATAAAGAAGATTATTTAAAATTAGTTTTAGAAAGAGAAGAAAAAGGTACAACAGGAATAGGCGAAGAAATAGCAATTCCACATGGGAAAGGAGATAGTATTTCTTCGCCAGGAGTTGCAGCAATGGTAATACCAGAAGGAACAGATTTTAATTCATTAGATGGAAAGCCAGTTAAGTTATTATTTTTAATTGCAGCACCAAATACAGAAGATAATGTACATTTAGAAGTGTTAAGCCGTTTGTCTAGTTTATTAATGGATGAGAACTTTAGAAAAGAATTAATAAAAGCAAAATCAAAAGAGGAGTTTTTAGAGATTATAGACAATGCAGAAAAAAAGGCACACAACAAAGAAGAGAAAAAGTCAAATTATGAATTATTAGGAATTACAGCTTGTCCAACAGGAATTGCTCATACTTACATGGCTGCTGAAGCTTTAGAAAAGATGGGAGAAGAATTAGGTCATTTTATAAAAGTTGAAACTCAAGGACAATCTGGAGCGCAAAATATATTAACAGAGGAAGAAATAAAAAATGCAAAAGCTATCATTGTAGCAGCTGATGTTAATGTAGATTTATCTAGATTTAATGGAAAAAAAGTACTTAAAGTAGGCGTATCAGAAGGAATTCATAACCCAAAAAAATTAATAGAAAAAGCATTAAAAGAAAATTCGGAAATACCAATTTATCATAAAAATGAAAATTCTGAAAAAGAAGAGAATTTAGGTGGAAATGTGTATAGACATTTGATGAATGGGGTTACACATATGCTACCATTTGTAGTAGGTGGAGGAATATTAATAGCTATTGCTTTTCTATTAGATGATTATTCTATAAATCCTTCAAATTTTGGAATGAACACACCAATAGCAGCATTTTTCAAAACAATTGGTGGAATAGCTTTTGACTTTATGCTAATTATTTTATCTGGGTACATTGCTATGAGTATTGGAGATAGACCTGGATTAGCAGTAGGAATTGTAGGTGGAGCAATAGCAAAAGCAGGTACAACTTTTTCATCTCTTATGAATTCAGAAGAAGTACTAATTAGTTCAGGATTTTTAGGAGCTTTAATTGCTGGTTTTTTAGGTGGATTTATAATTAAGTTTTTAAAAAAATTATTTAAATTCATACCAAAAAGTTTAGAAGGAATTAGGACAATTTTAATTTATCCAGTGGCTGGAATATTACTAATAGGAATTATTATGCTTTTAATAAATCCATTTGTAGCATCTATAAATACAGGTTTAAATAATTTTCTTTTCTCTATGAGTGGAGTTAATAAAGTTATTTTAGGAGCTATACTAGCAGGCATGATGTCTGTAGATTTAGGAGGACCAGTTAATAAAGCAGCATATACATTTGGAACAGGAATGTTAGCAGAAGGTCATTACGAAATAATGGCAGCAGTTATGATTGGTGGGATGGTAGCACCTCTTGCAATAGCTATTCTTGCAACATTTTTCCCTAAAAAATTACCAAAAAAAGAAAGACAAGCAGGACTACTAAATTATGTTATGGGATTATCTTTTATTTCAGAGGGAGCTATTCCATTTGCTTCAGCTGACCCAATTCGTGTGTTGCCAGCTTGCGTTATTGGTTCTGCGGTGTCTGGAGCTTTATCAATGGCGTTCAATTGTAGTTTAATGGCTCCACATGGAGGAATTTTTGTATTACCATTAATAGGAAATCCAGGATGGTATACTTTAGCTCTTGTAGTAGGTTCTGTAATAGCAGCGGGAATTATGGCTATATTTAAGAAAAATGTTTGGGAAAATACTGTATAAATAAAAATAAGAAAGGAAAATATAAAAATATGGTAAAAGAAGATGTGATGTTAAACAATAAAACAGGACTTCATGCAAGACCTGCAACAGAAATTGCAAAAACAGCGATGTCATACAAAAGTGATATAACTTTTCTTGTAAATGATAAAAAAATTAATGCTAAATCTCCATTAATGCTTATGGCAGCAGGAATAAAATCAAAAACAGAAATAGAAATTATATGTAATGGGGAAGATGAAAAAGAAGCATTAGAAAATTTAAAAAACATTATTAAAGAAAATCTTGATTAATATAGATTTCTATAGAAAGAAGGATAAAATATGCTAAAAGGAACAGGAATTTCTGATGGTATAGGATTAGGGAAAGCAATTATTTTTAAAAGTCAAAAGATTAAATTAGAAAAAAATAAAATAAAAGATGTTACATTAGAAAAAGAAAAGTTTTATAAAGCAATTAAAGAGGTTGAAAAAGAAATAGAAGACTTATTAAAAAAAATATCTGGAACAGAAAAAGAAATTATGCAAGCATATCTTTTAATATTACAAGATCCAAATTTGATTCAAAAAACAATTGAAATAATTGAAAAAGAAAAATGGGATGCAGCTTATGCAACAGAAATTGGTTTTAATGAAATAATAAAAGGATTTGAAAAAGTAGATGACACCTATATTTCTGAAAGAAGTAAGGATATAGAAGATATGAAGAAAAAAATCATAGCAAAAATAATAGGAAAAGAAGAAATAAATTTATCTAAATTACCTTCAAATACAATTTTAGTTGCAAAAGAATTATCAACATCTGATATTGCAAAATTAGATTTTAAGAATATAGAAGGAATTATTACAGAAGTAGGTGGAATGAATTCTCATATGGCTATTATGGCAAGGACTCATGAAATTCCTTCAAGTGTAGGAGTTAACAAAATAACACAAAATATAAAACAAAATGATGTTGTTGCTATAAATGGAAAAACAGGTGAAATTTTTGTGAATCCTTCTAAAAAAGAATATAAAAATTTTGAAGAGATAAAAGAAAAGATAAAAAAAGAAAAGAATGAATTAGAAAATTATAAAAATCAAGATTCAATGACAAAAGATGGACATGAAGTTAAAGTTTTAGCTAATATAGGTATGCCAGATGATGTTAAAATTGTAATTCAAAACACAGCAGAAGGAGTAGGATTATTTAGAAGTGAATTTCTTTATATGAACTCAGAAAATTTTCCAACTGAAAATGAACAATTTGAAGCATATAAAAAAGTAGTATTAAAACTTAAGAATAAAGAAGTAATTATTAGAACATTAGATATAGGTGGAGATAAAGATTTAAAATATATGAAATTGCCAAAAGAGGATAATCCATTTTTAGGTTATAGAGCAATTAGGATTTGTTTAGATGACATTAATTTATTTAAAGTACAATTAAGGGCAATTTTAAAAGCAAGTGCTTATGGGAATGTGGCTATTATGATACCAATGATTTCATCATTAGAAGAGTTAAGAAAAACAAAAGAAATAATAAATGAAGTAAAGGAAGAGTTAAGAGAAAAGAAAATTAAATTTGATGAAAATATAAAAATTGGAATTATGATAGAAATACCTGCAGCAGCACTTATTGCAGATGAATTAGCAAAAGAATGTGACTTTTTTAGTATTGGAACAAATGATTTAATTCAATATACAGTAGCTGTTGAAAGAGGAAATAAAAAAATTGCTAATTTATATACACATTTTCATCCAGCTGTAATTCGACTTATAAAAAAAGCAATTGAAGGTGCTCACAAAAACCACATCTTGTGCGGAATGTGTGGAGAAGCGGCAGGAGATGCAACATTTATCCCTTTATTAATAGGCTTAGGATTAGATGAGTTTTCAATGAATGCTAATAAAGTTTTAAATGTAAGAAAATTGATAAGAAAATTAGATTTTAAAGAATGCCAGAAATTGGCTGATGAAGTTTTGAAATTAGCTACTTCTGATGAAGTAGAAAAATTATTAGTAAAATATACAAGAGGTTCAAATTAGAACTTCTTTTTTATATTATAGGAATGTTATTAATGTCAGATTTTATTCTATTATACATTGAAAAAACATTAATATTATGATAAATATAAATAATAAGGAGGCTGATCCCATGAGGCCGATACCGGTGATCGGGGATCCGGAGCGCTATATAGACAGTGCGTTTGTGGATTCCGCGTTTATAGAATTGAAAAGTTGTGATCTGTGGGATGTGAAAATGCTGTATCCGATCCTACATATGGACCATGCGGAAGAGAAGTGCTTCGTCCGTAAGGAGATGTATGAGAGGCTGGTGAAGGCGGCGGGGAATCTGCCGGACGGTTACCGGTTCCGCATCTGGGATGCCTGGCGCCCCTTTGCGCTGCAGCATGAATTGTTTGAAAAGTATTCTGTGGACATCATCCGGGATTTTCATTTAGAAGAGCTGCCGGAGGCAAAAAGGAGAGCTGCGATCTGCAAATTTGTCTCGGACCCGGTACCGGATACAAAGGTGCCTCCCGCCCATACCACCGGAGGAGCCATTGATCTGACGCTTCTGGATCCGGAGGGCAGAGAGCTTCCTATGGGATGTGGATTCGATGCTTTTACGGATAAGACCTGTGCAGCGTATTTTGAGGCACCGGAGCATGTACAGGGGGCAGAGGACGAGCAGGTCCGTGAAAACCGCCGTCTGCTTTATTATGCTATGATAGATGCGGGATTTACCAATCTGCCGTCGGAATGGTGGCATTATGATTACGGTGACCGGTTCTGGGCATATTACAGGAAACAGCCGGCCATCTATGAGGGTGTATTTACGAGGGAGGAAATTCATGGATAATCAGAAACAAAAGAAGAAAAAAAGTGTGATGGACACCTTGTCCGCTACTATGGTACTGGTGCTGATCGCACTATTGCTGGTATTTGTGGGATATACCTATCTGGCACTGAAGAACGGTTACACCTTGGATGACTTGATCGACAATATTGTGGGGAATCTCATCGGTGTGCTGGCGGCATTTCTGTTATTCGATATACTGAACAACAAGCTGACCCAGGATGCCTACGCCAGAGAGACCTCCCAGCAGATCACCAAGACACTGATGGGGGAGCCGGAGATCCTGGATTCCTTCAGCGATGAAGATAAAAAGACTTTCCTGAAATCCACCATTACCTCCATGATAAAGGATGAAGATGCGGTGGATATGCTTTCTACCAATATGGAGAAATATTTTGACAGGGCAAGAGGCGCCAGGATCCGGAAAATGTTCGATTACACGATCAATCTGGAGCCGAATCTGACAGAGGAATATGTAAAAGCCGGTTTCCCCGGAGCCATAGACGGAAAGTATTACCTGATCGATGAGGAATTGAAGTTCAGCGTAAAGTGTCTGGGAGGAACAGACGAGAACTACACGGGCGATGTGATCAGACTCGGTTTCGCCTATGATAAAAAGAGTCTGGATGGTGGATTGCTGGAGACCGGACAGGATGCGGATTTCACCAAGAGCATTTTCAATGAGGATCTGGTGGTGGAACCGGAAGCCGTGGACTTCATCAACAGTATTCCCGCGGATAAGATACGGGATGTGATCAATGATCTGTTCATGCCGATCTTGCGAATTGACAACAGCGGAGATAATGACGACGAAGCGCAGTTTGAAGTAGAACGCAAGAGCAACGGATTTATCCTGAAATTCAAGCTGGATTTTGACCGCAACGAGGCAAGCGGGGAGCATCTGGTCAGCATCTATTTCAAGATGCCCCGGGTATGGAACTCTATTTTCGAGGTGACTCTGGTGGATCCGACCAAGGAGCCCCATATTAAGCTGAAATACAAGAATGGAATGGATGTCACTATGTATTCCTATCTCAATAAGGAAAGCACTGCCAATGTCGGAGCCTGCATCCAGAGAGCCGGACTCTATGACATTGCGATCAAGGACGAGTGGATCTACCCCAAGAGCGGCGTGATCTTCCATATTAAGAAGGCGTAGAATAAATATGAAACCAAGATCTCCCCAAAGTATGCAATTATATAAAATGCTCCTATCCCGCGGTTATCCGGAAGCTTTCTGTGATCTGGTGACGAAGAATCTGAATACGGATTTTACGGCGAGCCGTATGATCGGTTATCTGTGTCATTATTCTGATCTGCCGCCGGAGGAGATCGCGGACGAAATGCTGGCGATCCTAAGTGACCGCAACCGCATTATGCAGAAGAAAGAACTGGAAAGTAATAATGCAGAGTGGAATCGTATTCTGATGCAGGGACTGGACACGGAGGACGAAACCTGAGGAAATAAACGGATTTGTTTTCGGTTGCCATTGTAGCAGATTCCGATTATAATAAAAGATTGTAACAGCAATGACACTGATTGAGGTTTTCAATGAATATAGTAGTAGACGGATATAATATATGTTATAAAACAACTGGTACCGGCGATAAGACGGTTGTGATCTTACAGGGCTGGGGTACGGATCTGGGAGTGTATGATTCCGTAGCCGGTGTGGTAGACGGCAGCAGGTACCGTGTGATCCAGTTTGATTTCCCGGGCTTCGGCGGCAGCGATGAACCGAAGGAACCCTGGGATGTGGACGGATTTGCGGATTTTTTCTGCAGATTTATGGAAGTAATGCAGGTAAAGCAGGCCACCCTCATCGGGCATTCCTACGGCGGACGAGTGATCATCAAGCTGGCAGCCAGAGAGAGCATCCCTTTTGAGATCACGAATATTATCCTGATCGACAGCGCCGGTGTCCTGCCGGTGCGGACTACTGCACAGAAATGGAAGATCCGCAAGTACAAGATTTTGAAGAAATTCCTGAACATGAAGCTGATCTATGCCATGTTCCCGGAGGTGATCGATGACTGGAGGAGCCGACAGGGATCGGCAGACTACCGCAATGCGACACCCATGATGCGTCAGTGTATGGTGAAGGCGGTGAATGAGGATCTGACGGAGCTGCTTCCGAAGATCCGTCAGGAAGTGCTGCTGATCTGGGGAGATCAGGATACGGCAACTCCTATCCGGGATGCACATATTATGGAAGAGAAGATACCCAACTGCGGTCTGGCAGTGATCCCGGGAACCGGTCATTTTTCTTTCCTTGAGAAACCGGCACAGTTCCGGGGAATTATGGAGGCATATTTGCAATGATCATACGTGTGCTGATAGCGGTCGTGCTTGCTGTTCCGGCATATTTTTATACCATGCGGTATAATATTCATATGTTCCAGCAGAACGGCTATAAGAATAAAGAACACATTCACTGGCTGAAGAAGAAATTCCGGCTGCAATGGATTCTCTATTTTGGTCTGGCACTGGGCATTGTAACCTGTGTGTTTCCGTACCTTGCCCTTGAAATCTTCGAGTATCTGGTACTGTTTGTGATCATCGTGGTATATCGTGCCATGAAGCGGATGAATACGAAGAAAAAGCTGGTGTATACCGCCCGGGTCAAGAGATTGCTCACTACGGAGCTGATCCTTACGGCTGCGGTATTCGCTCTGGTGTGTGGATTGGGCGGAATGAAGCGGATCCCGGGACTGTGCCTGATCCTGGTATCTGTGAATCTGTTTCTGGATATTGTGGCTAATGTCATCAATCATCCCATGGAGGCGGGGATCAATCAGCATTATATCAATGATGCTGTGAGAAAGCTGAAAAGCGTCCCGGGACTTACCGTCATCGGTGTGACCGGCAGCTACGGCAAGACCAGTGTAAAGTTCTATTTGCAGACATTATTGCAGGAAAAATATAATGTACTGGTGACACCGGAGAGTTTCAATACGCCTATGGGTGTGGTGCGGACCATCCGCGGTTCCCTGAAGCCTACCACAGAGATTTTTGTCTGTGAGATGGGTGCCCGCCATGTGGGCGATATCAAGGAGATCTGCGATATGGTGCATCCCGATCACGGTGTGATCACATCTATCGGACCGCAGCATTTAGAGACCTTTTTTAACATGGAGAATATTCAGAAGACGAAGTTCGAGCTGGCGGATGCCCTGCCGGAAGGCGGCATGCTGTTCTTGAACGGTGACAACGATTATATTCAGCAGCAGGCAGCTTCTCCCGCGTATGATCAGACCCCGGAGAAGATATTCTATTATTCCGAAACGGAAGGGACAGGATACTGTGCCAAAGATGTGAAGGTATCCCAGTTAGGTACGGAGTTCACCGTAGTGACCCCGGACGGCGAGAGCGAGAGATTCCAGATGCGTCTCATCGGTGCCCACAATGTCATCAATGTGGTGGGGGCTATCGCGGTCGCTCATAAAATGGGTATGACGCTGCAGGAACTGCGGATCCCGGTACGCCGGATCGAGCCGGTACCCCATCGTATGCAGATGCGGGAGCACGGTCTGGTGACGATCATCGATGATGCTTACAATTCCAACCCTGTAGGTTCCAGGGCAGCGGTCGAGACGCTGGCTATGTTTGACGGTATCCGGATCCTGATCACGCCGGGCATGGTAGAGCTGGGTGACAAGGAAGCAGAATACAATCATAAATTCGGTAACTACGCAGCGGATTGCTGCGATTACATCCTGTTAGTGGGCAGACGACATACCGAGCCCATCAGGGAGGGCGTGTTGGAGAAGGGATTTCCGGAAGAGAAATGCCTGGTATTCGACAAGCTGGAGGAAGCTGTATCTTACGCCTATGCCATCAAAGGGCAGGGACATAAGTATATTTTATTAGAGAATGACCTGACGGATAACTATTAGAAGATTCAGAGGCAATTTTGTGAAAGAGGTTCCGGATAGTTGGCAGAGAGTAGGAAAATTCAGGAGGGAAAATAAATGAAGACAAGAGTAGCAATGCTGTTTGGCGGCAAGAGTGTAGAACACGAGGTATCCGTGATCTCCGGCATCCAGGCTGTCATGAGCATGGACACAGACAAATACGAAGTGATCCCGGTCTATATGACCAAGCGTAATGAAATGTACATCGGTGAGGAGATCGGCAAGATCGAATCCTATAAAAATATCGATGAACTGTTGAAAAAGTCCCAGAGAGTCATCATGACCAACGAGGACGGCAAGGTATTCCTGACTCCGTTCCCGGTGAAGATGTTCGGCGGAAAGAAAGCCGTGGAGATCGATGTGGCTTTCCCGGTAGTGCATGGTACCAACGTAGAGGACGGCGCTTTCCAGGGTTACCTGAAGACCATGGGCATCCCCTTCGTGGGCTGTGATGTGACCGCATCCGCCATTGGTATGGACAAATACATCATGAAAGCTGTATTAAAGGAGTGTGATGTTCCGGTACTGGATGCGCAGCTGTATACTCTGTCGGATTATGCGCAGATAGAGATTCTGCTCGACAAAGTGGAAAAAGGACTGGGATATCCGGTGATCGTAAAACCGGTCAACTTAGGCTCCAGCGTAGGTATCAGCGTGGCAAAGAACCGCGTGGAACTGACCCATTCCGTGGACGATGCTTTCAAGTATGCCACTAAGGTACTGGTGGAGCACGCCATCACCAATTTACGTGAGATCAACTGCTCGGTACTGGGAGATGAGAATGACGCTATTGCTTCCGAGTGCGAAGAACCCCTGCACACCAAAGATATCTTAAGTTATGAAGATAAATACGTCAGCAATGCCAAGGGCAGCGGCTCCAAGGGCATGGCGAGCGTATCCCGCAAAATCCCCGCAGAACTGTCTCCGGAGAAGAGAGAGGAAGTCCGGGAACTGGCAGTCAGATCCTTTAAAGCACTGGGCTGTAACGGTGTGTCCCGTATCGACTTCATGATCGATGAGGACAACGGCAAGCTGTATTTTAACGAGATCAATACCATTCCCGGATCTCTGGCATTTTATCTGTGGGAGCCGGTAGGAGTTCCTTACAAAGAGCTTCTGGATCGTATGATCCAGCTGTCTTTGAAGAGAGCCCGCACCGAGGAGAGACTGACCTTTACCTTTGACACCAATATCCTGAATTCCGCAAGCTTTGGCGGTTCTAAGGGTGGCAAATTGTAATAGCCGGTTTATGGATTTTATGATTATTTAATATATTTTTTAGCACTCGGGACTTGCGAGTGCTAAGTAGTAGTGATAATATAATCTCTGTAAGAGGAACAAGCGACTGCAACAGCAGACAATTGTTTGAAAAGAGATGTGAAGTGGTCAGCCGCGCAGGGAACTGTGTCGGCTGATTTTTACATGGAAAACGTCTTGGTTGTGTGGCTCACCGGTTGGGCAGAATGGAGGGAATATGACGAAGACAACAAAAAGAGATTATTATGAAGTACTGGGTGTCAGCAAGACAGCGGACGCCGCAGCGATAAAAAAAGCATACCGGAAACTGGCGAAAAAATACCATCCGGATACCAATGCAGGAGACCCTGTGGCAGAGGAGAAGCTGAAGGAAGTCAACGAAGCTTACGATGTGCTGGGGGATGAAAAAAAGAAGAAACTATATGATACTTACGGTTTTGCTGCTTTCCAGGAGGGATTTAATGAGGAGGCAGCCAGACAGTATCAGGAGCAGTTTAAGAACGGAGGCGGCTTCGGCACCGATGGATTCGGCGGCTTTGGCAACGGCACGTTCCATTACAGCACCGGAGGAAGCGGTTTCGGTACCGGTGATTTTGGCGGCTTCGGCGGGGATGAGGATATTTTCGACAATCTGTTCGGTCAGTATTTCAAGGGACAGAAAGGCTCCGGACGGGGCAGCCGGGCGAACTACCGCAGTAAAGGTCAGGATGTGGAATCCGGCATCACCATCAGCTTTGACGAAGCAATGCATGGCTGCGATAAGACCTTTACCTTAAGAGATCCGGCTACCGGCAAGTCCGAATCCGTGCAGGTGCATATTCCGGCAGGTATCGACACCGGTAAAAGTATCCGCCTGAAAGGTAAGGGTGGTGAAGGTTACTCCGGCGGTGAGAGCGGTGACCTGTATCTGAAGGTGACGGTACAGGAGAAGCCGGGCTGGGAGCGTAGAGGACAGGATCTGTATACCACGGTCAATATCCCCTATACTACCGCAGCCCTGGGCGGCGAGATCCGTGTACCCACGTTGTACGGTGATGTCATGTGCAAAGTGAAGGAAGGTACGCAGTCCGGAAGTAAGATCCGTCTGAAAGGCAAGGGCGTGGTATCCATGAAGGATAAAAATGCCCACGGCGATCAGTATGTCGTGATCCAGATTCAGGTGCCTAAGAATCTGACCCCGGCAGCAAAAGAAAAATTACAGGAATACAAGAAGGTCAGTGGATTTTGATCCACTGGCCTTTTGTGTTTTTGATAAATGATAAAATTTTTCATTAAACGAAAAAAGCTGGAAATAGGAAAAACAGGTGCTTATAATATTCATTCATAAATAGAATAAACAAAAGACTTCACACAGGAGGAAATGAATTATGTTGAAATGTTTAAAAAAGATTGATAAAGCAAAAACCGGTATTTTCGCAGCAGGCGTTCTGTTCGGAACCGCAGGCATCAAAGTACTGTCCAGCAAGGATGCGAAGAAGCTGTACACCAACTGCACCGCAGCAGTTCTGCGCGCAAAAGAGTGTGTCATGAAGACTGCGACCACCATCCAGGAGAACGCAGAGGATATCTACGCAGAAGCTCAGCAGATCAACGAGGACAGAGCAGCAAAGGCAGCTCAGGAGTTTGACGGCGAGGTTGAGGCAGAAGCAGCAGAGACTGCAGCAGACGCTGAATAATCCATCGAATCTTACAACACAGAATAAATGACACCTGCATGCTTCGGCATCGCAGGTGTTTTCATGAAAGCAGGCATAAATTATGAGATTTGTGATCAAACATGAGATAAAGGGGAGACTCAGGGTTCACATTCTGCAGAGCCGTATGAGCTTTGCACAGGCAGATACACTGCAATACTATCTGGACGGACAGAGTAATATTGTCAGTGCCAAAATTCAGGAGCGCACCCTGGATGTCACGGTAGTCTATACCGGTTCCAGGGAGGAGGCACTGAAGACACTGGAGAATTTTACATATCAGGGTACAGAAGTGCCGGAGAACTATCTTGCTAATTCCGGCAGAGAGATGAACCGGGAATATAAGGATCAGCTGATCAATAAAGTGGTAATGCATTATGGGATCAGGCTGTTTCTGCCCATGGACATCCGTTCCGTGATCACCACAGTGAAGTCTTTCAAATATCTCTGGCACGGCGTGAAGACTCTGGCGAAGGGCAAGATCGAAGTACCGGTACTGGATGCCACTGCTATCGGTGTATCTGTGCTGCGTGGTGATTACAACACAGCAGGTTCCGTAATGTTCCTGCTCGGCATTGGCGAGATCCTGGAAGAGTGGACGCACAAAAAGTCTGTCGGTGATCTGGCGAGGAGCATGTCCTTAAACATTGACAAGGTATGGGTTGTGAGCAACGGACAGGAGATCCTGGTGCCGTCCACATCCATTAAGTCGGGTGATCTGGTAAGGATCCACATGGGCAATGTGATTCCTTTCGACGGTACAGTGACGGATGGAGAAGGTATGGTGAATCAGGCATCTCTGACCGGAGAATCCGTTCCGGTGAGAAAAATTCCCGGTGGAACTGTCTATGCCGGAACTGTGGTAGAAGAAGGTGAGCTGACTATCTGTGTGAAAGAAAACGGCGGCTCCAGCAAATATGAGAAGATCATGACCATGATAGAGGAATCCGAGAAGCTGAAATCCTCTCTGGAGGGTAAGGCAGAGCACCTGGCAGATAAGCTGGTACCCTATACTTTCTTAGGCACCGGTCTGGTATGGCTGTTCACACGGAATGTGACCAAGGCATTATCCGTGCTGATGGTGGATTTCTCCTGCGCATTGAAGCTGTCTATGCCGTTAGCGGTATTGTCTGCGATCCGTGAGGCAAGCACCTATGAGATCACGGTGAAGGGCGGCAAATACTTAGAGGCTATGGCAGATGCCACCACCATTGTATTTGACAAGACCGGAACCCTGACCAAGGCACAGCCTACCGTGGCGGATGTGGTATCCTTTAACGGACAACCCGCAGAGGAACTGCTTCGGATCGCTGCCTGCCTGGAGGAGCATTTTCCTCATTCCATGGCAAAGGCAGTGGTGCGGGAAGCAGCCCGCAAGGAGCTGGTACATGAAGAGCTGCATACCAAAGTGGAATATATCGTAGCCCATGGAATCTCTTCTACTCTGGAAGGCAAGAAGATCATCATCGGCAGCTACCATTTCGTATTTGAGGATGAGCAGGCACAGATTCCGGAGGGCAGACAGGAGCTGTTCGACCAGCTGCCTGAGGAATACTCCCGCCTGTATATGGCAATTGACGGCAAGCTGGCTGCAGTGATCTGCATCGAGGATCCTCTCAGAGAAGAGGCTCCGGAGGTCATCCGACAGCTGAAGAGTCTCGGAATCCACAAGGTAGTCATGATGACAGGAGACAGCGACCGTATCGCCGGGGCAATTGCGGGTACCGTCGGTGTGGATGAGTATTATTCCGAGGTGTTGCCGGAGGACAAAGCAAGGTTCGTGGAGCATGAGAAGCAGGCAGGTCATAAAGTCATTATGATCGGTGACGGCATCAACGATTCCCCGGCATTGTCTGCGGCAGATGTTGGTATTGCCATCAGCGAGGGTGCACAGATCGCCAGAGAGATCGCGGATGTGACCATCGGCGCGGACAATCTGTATGAAGTGGCTACCCTGAAGGAATTGAGCAACTCTCTGATGGAGCGGATCCATAAAAATTATCGCATGATCGTAGGGATCAACACCGGACTGATCATTTTAGGTGTGGCAGGAATCATTCCTCCCACTACGTCCGCTCTTCTGCATAATACATCTACCCTGTGGATCAGCACCAAGAGCATGAAGAACCTTCTGGACAAAGAAGAAGTATAAAGAAAAAAACATAGGCCATTGTAAGGGGAAGGATGAGTTCCCCTTGCAGTGGCCTGCATTTTGCTCTATAGTAAGTTTGGACTAACCACAAAGTGTAATACAATTTGCCGAGAATGTACGGTACTTTTGTAGGAATTATATGTTGCATATTTGCAGATGCGTGTATATAATGATATAGTAATTCCTAGTTGAACGATAGAGATAGGAGGAAGTATATGTCAGAACAATTATTACAGGTGCGTAACTTGTCCGTAAGTGTAGAGGACAAGCCCATCCTTCATGGAATAGATTTAGAGGTTCGTCCCGGAGAGACCCACGTCCTCATGGGACCCAACGGTGCCGGCAAGTCCACATTGGGCTACACCATCATGGGAAGTCCCCGCTATGAGGTGACCGATGGTGAGATCCTGTTCAAAGGAAAAGAGCTGTTGGAGGAGACTGCAGACCAGAGAGCGAAGGACGGTATCTTTTTATCCTTCCAGAATCCGCTGGAGGTTCCCGGTGTCTCTCTGCGGAACTTTATCCGCAATGCGGTGGAACAGAGAAGTGGTTCCCGCATCAAGCTGTGGACATTTAAAAAGGAACTGGAGAAAGCTATGGAAGTCTTACAGATGGATCCTTCCTACGGTGACCGTGACCTGAATGTCGGATTTTCCGGCGGCGAGAAGAAAAAGGCAGAGATTCTGCAGTTACTTATGTTGAAGCCTTCACTGGCCATTCTGGATGAGACGGATTCCGGCCTGGACGTGGATGCAGTGCGTACCGTATCCAAGGGCGTGGAAGAGTACCAAAAGGACAAAAAGGGTGCTCTGCTGATCATCACCCACAGCACCAGAATCTTAGAGTCTCTGCATGTGGACAAGACCCATGTTCTGGTAAACGGCAAGATCGTGGCATCCGGCGATGCTTCTCTCGTAGACGAGATCAACGAGCATGGTTTCGAGCGTTTTCTGGAAGCATAAGGAGGTTGACGATCTGAATGAGTGAACGTGAAAAGACATACGTGGAAGACGTCAACAGAAGCATTTATGATATCCGTAATGAGGAGAAGGACTTCTATCGTATTAAAAAGGGACTGACTCCCGATATTGTGGCGGAGATTTCCGAGAAAAAGAAGGATCCCGCATGGATGGCAAATTTCAGATTACAGTCTCTGCAGATCTATAATGAGATGGAAGTTCCCGACTGGGGTCCCTCTATTGAGGGTCTGAACATGGAAGACATCGTAACCTATGTAAAACCTAATACCCATATGAGCGCCAAATGGTCCGAAGTGCCGGAGGACATCAAGGATACCTTCGAAAAATTGGGGATCCCACAGGCGGAGCGGAAGTCCCTCGCCGGTGTGGGCGCCCAGTACGATTCCGAGCTGGTATATCACAATGTCAGGGAAGAAGTGGCAGCCCAGGGCGTAGTCTATACCGATATGGAGAGTGCCCTGAATGGGGAATATGCGGATATGGTGAGGAAGCATTTTATGAAGCTGGTGACCCCCAGAGATCACAAATTCGCAGCGCTGCACGGTGCTGTGTGGTCCGGCGGCTCCTTCGTATATGTTCCCCCCGGAGTGTCCGTGACGATCCCTTTGCAGTCCTATTTTCGACTGAACGCACCGGGAGCCGGACAGTTCGAGCATACCCTGATCATTGTGGACGAGGGTGCATACCTGCATTTTATCGAAGGCTGTTCCGCCCCGAAGTACAACGTGGCGAACCTCCATGCCGGCTGTGTGGAGCTGTTCGTGGGGAAAAATGCAAAACTGCGTTACTCCACCATCGAGAACTGGTCCAAGAATATGTACAATCTGAATACCAAGCGGGCGTTGGTGGAAGAAGGCGGTACCATAGAATGGGTATCCGGTTCCTTCGGATCCCACGTATCCTATCTGTACCCCATGAGCGTGCTGAACGGTAAGGGGGCCAGAGCGGAATTCACCGGCATCACCTTTGCGGGAGCCGGACAGAATCTGGATACCGGTACCAAAGTGGTCCACAATGCACCGGAGACCACTTCCTATATCAATACCAAGTCCATCTCCAAGGATGGAGGTATCAGTACTTTCCGAAGTTCCGTAGTGGTGAAGAACAGTAAAATATATTCATAGGTACAGCCGCAGTTTAAATCACAACCCTTTTCCAGGGCAAGAGCGGCGGAATCCTCCGGAAATGCAGTTACATGATGTCCCTCGTGGAAATCACGGATCGCCCAGCAGTCGGAAACGTAATGTCCTTCAAAATGCCATTTGTCGCGAAGCACCTCCTCCATAAGATAGGAGTGAGCACAGCAGGGTTCCTCGTTGGTACGGTTATAAGCACCCATGACAGTGTCTTTTTATAAAATCCGTAATTGAGTGCCGGCTGGTGTGCGAAAAAGTTCACGATCACTGAGCCCTCTCTCTCGGAGATACCGCACAGACTTCCCATGTTTTCCAGCTGTCCCCAGGTGCTGTCGGTCCAGATATAACGATCAGTAAATTCATTACGATCTGCCTTACAGGACTCCTTAAACCAGGGATGTGCCACAGATGTATGTCCCGGCACCAGGTCTAACAGGATATGCATATTCCGCTTGTGTACTTCGTTAAACAGGCGCTTCAGGTCCGCATTGGTGCCGTATCTGGGAGCTGCCTGATAGTAGTCCGCCACATCATAGCCTGCGTCTCCGAAGGGGGATGCAAAACAGGGATTCATCCAGATCGCATTACATCCCAGTTCCTTAATATAATCCAGTTTTTCTATGATACCCTGAAAATCACCGATACCGTCACCATTGGTATCCAGAAAAGACTGGGGATAAATTTCATAAAAGATTGCATTATCAAGCCATTTTGCCATAGTGTACTCCTTCCTGTGTGCTTTATTTTTATTATAAAAACGTTTTCCGTATTCTTTCTTTTACCATACCACAGAATGGATACTTGTACAACTGAGAAAAACCATCTATAATAAAGTAGCTTGATGCCCCGATATGCGAATAGCACAAAACAATCCGCAGGCATCCAACTAGGATAAAATAAGAACGAGGTCTATCATGTTAACACAAAAAGTAAGCACCATCGATGAACTCCTGCAGTTCGTCAGTACGTTACGCCAAAAGCACGGCGTCCGCCTCTGGTTCCGCGGGGAAGAGAACGCGGATCTGACTCTGATCCCTTCCATCCAACGAAGCCAGAAAAGACTGGACTCCGAACGCTATATTGCCAATGATTTCTATATCCGGGCGAGACAGATCCTGGACAATCCTCCCGACAAACACAATTACGCCGGCTGGGTCTCCCTGATGCAGCACTACGGTCTGCCCACGAGAATGTTAGACTGGACTCAGTCTCCCCTGATCGCCGTATTTTTCGCCACGGAGACTTACCGGGAGACTCCGGACACCGATGCCTGCGTCTGGGTACTGACACCGGGTCTGTTGAACGAGAAGGAAGGCTTCGGCAACTGCATCTATCCCATTGATGCGGACACCACCCAGGAAATGCTGCTGCCCGCCTTCAAACACAACCACCACAATCCGGAATTGAAAAACAAGATCCTGGCTTGCAGCTCCACAGAAAACAACCTCCGCATGTATTCCCAGTACTCCAACTTCACCGTACATAACTCTCTGGAACGTCTGGAAGACATCTGCGATGAAAATATGCTGTATAAGATCATTATTCCCTCCGGGCGGAAACAATACTTTATAGAAAGCCTGCGGGTATTCGGCATCTCCGAAAGCTTCGTATACCCCGACCTGGATCATATATCCAGTGATTTGAAGGACTCCTATGGGATTTAGATTCATTAATTAAGAAAGGAAATATACACATGAAAATCGTATTACAGCATCTGACCAAGAAATTCCCCGCCCGCGGTCCTGTCCGCGGCAGGAAGAACCGTGAGGATGTCATTGCCGTGAATGACTTCGACTTCGAGATCCCCGACGGCAAGCTGATCGGACTCTTAGGTCCCTCCGGCTGTGGCAAAAGTACTGCCCTGAATCTGATCTGCGGTCTGCTGAAACCCACCGATGGCAAAATCTTTTTCGGCGAAGATGATGTCACCGGACTTCCGCCCGAGAACCGCGGTGTCGGCATGGTGTTCCAGAACTATGCCCTCTACCCCCACCTCACTGTGGAGAAAAATATTCAGTTCCCCTTAGAGAACCTGAAGGGTGCTGACAAGCTTTCCAAAGAAGAGATGAGCAAGCGCGTGCTGGAAGCAGCAAAGCTGGTACAGATCGACCACCTGTTAGAGCGCAAACCCAATGAGCTCTCCGGCGGTCAGCAGCAGCGTGTTGCCATCGCCAGAGCCTTAGTCAAGCTGCCTCGCGTTCTTCTTTTGGACGAGCCTCTCTCCAATCTGGATGCCAGACTCCGTCTCCAGACCAGAGAAGAGATCCGCCGGATCCAGCAGGAGACACAGATCACCACCATCTTCGTTACCCACGATCAGGACGAAGCCATGAGCATCTCCGATATGATCGTCGTGATGAAGGACGGTATCGTACAGCAGATCGGCAAGCCCCAGAACGTATATGATGATCCCGTGAATCTGTTCGTTGCAAAGTTCCTCGGCACACCTCCCATCAATGTATTTTCCGGTGAGGTAAAAAATGAGCAGTTATATATTGGCTCCGAAGCTGTCCTGTCCACTCCCGGAGTATCGGATCAGCCCGTGCATGTCGGCATCCGCCCGGAAGGCTTCATCTTAAAAGAGGACGGACCGCTCTCCTGCGATCTGGTACGTCTGGAGGTCATGGGCCGGGATGTGAGCATTGTTTCCACCCATGAGAAGTCCCAGAACGTTACCATCCGTTCCATCATTGATGCGGACGAAGGGAAATCTCTTCCCACCGGAAAAGTGCATTTCGCCTTAAAACCCGCAAAAGTATTCCTCTTTTGCACCGACACCGAAGAACGCATCCGTTTTTAATATTTTATCCGATTTTGCAGTCCGGCGGTATTCATGGGCTGCAGAAAGAATTGAGGTTTCTTATGGAAAAACAAAATATGAAAGCCTGGCTCTATCTATTGCCGGCATTCCTGTTTCTGGGTGCTTTTATGATCTATCCTCTTATCGACGTATTCGTGTACTCCTTTGAAGAGGGTTACAATTCTGCATCCCAGACCTTTTACGGCGTAGGCATGTACAATTACTCCTATGTGCTCCACGATCCGTACTTTTTACAGGCATTGAAAAATACCTTCATTCTGGTCATCATCACCGTTCCGGTCTCCACCGGGCTGGCGCTTTTGATCTCCGCTGCCTTAAGCTCCATCAAACCGCTGCGGGATCTGTTCCAGACCATATTTTTCCTGCCCTACGTGACCAATACTCTGGCGGTCGGTCTGGTCTTCATGATTCTTTTCAAAAAGACTCCTTACTCCGACGGTCTGATCAATCTACTGATCCAGTTTTTCGGCGGCAGCTCCGTGGATTTCATCGACGGACCCTACTGGGCGAAAATGTTCGTGCTGTGTTTTTACACCATCTGGATCGTTATGCCTTTTAAGATCCTGATCCTGACCAGTGCTCTCGCCAGTGTGAACCCCATGTACTACAATGCGGCAAGAGTGGACGGCACTTCCCGTTTCCGGATGTTTACCAAGATCACACTGCCCATGATCTCCCCCATGGTATTCTACCTGATCATCACCGGCTTTATCGGCGCATTCAAAGCCTACAGTGATGCCGTGGCACTCTTCGGCACGAACTTAAATGCCGCAGAGATGAATACTATCGTCGGCTACGTCTACGACATGCTCTACGGCGACAGTGGCGGATATCCTTCCTATGCTTCCGCTGCGGCAATCCTGCTGTTTGCCATCGTCCTGACCATCACCTGCATCAATCTGCTGGTCAGCAAAAAGCATGTCCACTATGTATAGGAAAGGAGGTCTTTGTGATGTCTGATGTTACATCTGATTATGAAAGAATCGAGAAACGCACCCGGATCCACGGCAATATCCGCAATGGGGTCATCTACTTTTTTCTGTGTCTGTGGGCGCTGATCGTACTGTTCCCCTTTTACTGGATGGTACTGACCTCCGTAAAAAGCTACGGCTCCTATAATGCGGAATATATTCCGAAGTTTTTCACCCTGTCTCCCACTTTGCAGAACTACGTGGACGCTTTTACCACTGTTTCTCTGGGAAGATACCTGTGGAACACTTTGTTTTTCACCGTGGTCACCACTGCCATCATGCTGGTGGTCATCACCCTGGCAGCCTTCGCTTTTGCAAGGTTGAACTTTGCCGGAAAAGATCTGATCTTTACGTTATTTTTATCTCTGATGATGATTCCCAATGAACTGGTGGTCATTACGAATTTCACCACTATCACGAACCTGGATCTGCGTAATACCTTCACAGGCCTGATCCTGCCTTCCGTGACCAGCGTATTTTATATCTATCTGCTGCGGGAGAATTTCGCACAGATTCCGGACGAGCTGTATTATGCCGCCAAGGTAGACGGTACTTCCGATCTGCGATATCTGCGCAAGGTCATGGTGCCCATCTGCAAACCCACGCTTATCACCATCGTGATTCTGAAGGTTATTGAATGCTGGAACTCCTATGTGTGGCCCAGACTGATCACCGATGATCCGGATTACTATCTGGTATCCAACGGCATCCAGGAGATCCGTGAGAATGGTTTCGGCAGAGAGAACATCCCTGCCATGATGGCTGCGGTGGTCGTGATTTCCGTTCCTCTGGTGGTGTTGTTCCTCGTATTCCGTAAAAAAGTCATGGCAGGCGTTGCCAGAGGAGGTACCAAAGGATGAGTCGATTCAGCAAAAAACTGGCATTATTATGTGCCGTGGGCACTCTGTCTCTGTCCCTGACCGGCTGCCATGGTTCGAAAGGCCTGCCGGAATTCACTGTTCCTGAGGATTTCGATACTTC